>SESA01000324.1_pt1 | contig 33458 bp, 31 predicted proteins | sample 3171451 | NCBI WGS metagenome assembly SESA01 (sample SAMN06051862, study PRJNA518727) | freshwater metagenome | biome: subpolar coniferous forest; feature: holomictic lake; material: water; isolation source: holomictic Lake 227, 8 m depth | place: Canada: near Kenora, Ontario | collected...
GCTTAACGCGGGTCGAATAACTTCTCGGCCCTTCGCCAGGGTAGCTCAGTGGTAGAGCAGGGGACTCATAAGCCCTTGGTCGGGAGTTCAACTCTCCCCTCTGGCACTCCTTTTCGGCCTAATTTTGCATCGATCTCCGGTTCGCACTGGCCAACTGAAATTCCTCTGTTAAGGTTTCCCCTCACCCAAATCTGATCGGAATTATGGCCAAGACTGATACCCTCGTGGAAGACAAGCAAAACGTTGCCCGTAACAAGAACCTTGAGCTTGCGATTCAGCAGATCGAGAAAGACTACGGCTCGGGCGCGATTATGCGCCTTGGCAACAAAACCTCCATGGAAGTGGAAGTCATTCCGACCGGCAACATCCTCATTGACCGCGCCTTGGGCGTGGGTGGCGTTCCGCGCGGCAGGGTGGTGGAAATTTTCGGGCCGGAATCCTCCGGTAAAACGACGCTGACCCTCACGGTCATCGCTCAGGCTCAGAAGCGCGGCGGCCTGGCGGCATTCATCGACGTCGAACACGCCCTGGACCCGCAATACGCCCGCAAACTCGGCGTAAACATCGACGACCTGCTGGTCTCGCAGCCGAGTTCCGGCGAGGAAGCCCTTCGGATTTGCGAAACTCTGGTCCGCTCGAACGCTCTCGATGTGGTCGTCATCGACTCGGTTGCCGCTTTGGTGACGAAGGCCGAACTCGAAGGCGAAATCGGCGACACGACGGTCGGCGCTCAGGCCCGCTTGATGAGCGCCGCGCTGCGCAAATTGACTTCTCTCATTTCCAAGGCCCGTACCACCTGCATTTTCACCAACCAGATCCGCGAAAAGATCGGGGTTATGTTCGGCAACCCGGAGACAACCCCCGGCGGCAAGGCCCTCAAATTCTATTCCAGTGTCCGGTGCGACATTCGCCGGATCGGCGCGATCAAGACTGGCGACGGCACCGTCACGGGAAACCGGACCAAGCTGAAGATCGTCAAAAACAAAGTCGCCCCGCCCTTTACCGAGTGCGAGTTCGACATCATGTACAACGAAGGGATCTCCCACACGGGTTCCCTCCTCGATTTGGCGCTCGAACAGGGGGTCGTCGAGAAGCGCGGTTCCTGGCTGAGCTACAAAGGCAGCCAGCTCGCCCAGGGCCGCGACGCCGCCAAAGAGGTCCTTAAGAACGATGCGACGCTGTTTGAAGAAATCGAAGCGTTGGTGAAGGCGAAGCTCGACGAGGCAAGCTAGCGTTCCATCGCGTCAGCACACGGGAATAGTGCGGGCCTTCAGCCCCGATTCGCCTTCCCAATTTTCCCTGGGGCGTTGCCTCACGCTGGTATGGGTGGACCTTTGGTCCTTAGCAAAAACGATGCGAACACTATTGGCGGGACGCCCACGCTCCCTTGCGCTCCCTTTTTTTCACGCCACCTTTAACTGCACCCGAGCACCCCGCTACCGCCTTCTTGAATTGACTGGCAAACGCTGCCAGCGACAATCCATCTGTTTCCATGCCTGACCTGCCTTTGTCACCCCCCTTTGCTCCCAAGGTGCTTTCCGTCACTGAAATCACCCGGAACGTGCGCGAGCTCATGGAGGGGATCATCGGCGAGGTCTGGGTCGAGGGAGAGATTTGCAATTACCGCAAACAATCTTCCGGCCATCAATATTTCACGCTCAAGGACGACCGCTGCCAGCTTCCGTGCGTCTCGTTTTACCGACCGGGACTGCGGCATGCCACAGTTCCGCTCGCCGAAGGAATGCTGGTGCATGTTCGCGGGCTGATGACCGTTTATGAGGCGCGTGGGCAGTATCAGTTGAATGTTTCGCTCGTGCAGGTCGCCGGGGCCGGATTGCTCCAGGCGAAGTTCGACGCGCTCAAACGCAAACTGGCCGGCGAGGGGCTTTTCGAGACCGCGCGCAAACGGGCGCTGCCGCCTTTTCCACGCGCCATTGGCATTGTCACTTCGCCGACCGGCGCGGCCATTCAGGACATGCTGAATATCCTTCATCGGCGCGCTCCGTGGATTCGGATTTTGATCAATCCGGTGCGGGTGCAGGGCGCGGGGGCCGCTGCGGAAATCGCGGCCGCCATCTGGGAATTCAACAGTGGCACGCTGCCGGACGTGGATGTGATCGTCGTCGCGCGAGGGGGCGGCAGCGCCGAGGATCTCTGGGAATTTAATGAGGAATCGGTCGCCCGCGCGATTTATGCGTCGGATATCCCGGTGGTCTCGGCCGTGGGGCATGAGATCGATTTCACGATTTCAGATTTCGTGGCCGACCTGCGCGCCCCCACCCCGAGCGCCGCCGCGGAATTGGTGGCCCCGGATTCCACCGATCTTGCCCGCCGGTTTGAGCATCTGCGGAATGTGCTTGATCGAACGGTCCGGGGGAACGTGGGGAACTGGCGCGCGCAGCTATCCTTTGTTGAACGAAGCGTGCTCTTCCGCGAGCCGAAGGCGCGGCTCGATCGGCTCGCCCAGCAGATCGATATGGCTTCGGACGCATTGGGTCGCGCCAGCGCAGATCGGCTTGCGGAGGGGACCCGGCGTTTGGCTGGGTTGCAGTCGGCTTTGCGCGAGCACCGGCCCGATCAGTTGTTGCAGATGCGCCGGCACCAACTCGAAGCCAGCGCGGAGCGGTTGCGCCGGGGTTTCGCGCAAGGCTCCGAAGCGCTCCACCGCCGCCTGGAACACGCGGGCAGTTTGCTCCGCATCCTGGGACCGCAGGCTACGCTGGGCCGCGGATACAGCATCACCCGCACGGCAGACGGGGAGATCGTGCGCTCGGTGGAACAAGCGCCAGCCGGGATCGATCTCGTCACGCAACTGGCAGACGGGCAGGTTCGATCCAAGGTGCAGGAGTGAATCTTGCGCGAAGCGCCTTGGTGCGGCGATGCGCGAATCTGGGAGCGTCCTGGCAGGTTCAGGCCGAATCCTGTAATCGATTTAATCCTGTTAATCGTGTCCAAATTGCCAAAACTACGGCTCGCAGTATGAGCAAAGCGCCTGAACAGAATCCCCAGGACGGATTGTCGGGGTTGATCGATCGGGTCACCTTCCATAACGAGGAGACCGGGTTCGCCGTGCTCCGCGTCCAGGTCAAAGGTCAGCGCGATCTGGTCACGGTGGTCGGTTCGCTGCCGTCCGTTACCGCCGGAGAATGGATTACAGCCCAGGGCCGCTGGGTGCGAGATCGCGAGCACGGCCTGCAGCTCAAAGCCGACTACCTCAAATGCACGGAGCCGACCTCGAGGGAGGGGATCGAGAAATATCTGGGCAGCGGAATGATCAAGGGGATTGGGCCGGTCTATGCCAAAAAGCTGGTGAACAAATTTGGGGAGGAAATCTTCGAGATCATCGAGAAATTCTCCCCGAGACTCCAGGAGATCGAGGGGATCGGGCCGGGCCGCCGCCGGCAGATCAAAGAAGCGTGGTCGGCCCAAAAGGTCATCCGCGACATCATGGTCTTCCTGCATTCCAACGGCGTCAGCACCAGCCGCGCGGTCCGGATCTACAAGACGTATGGCGACCAGGCGATCGAGACCGTGCGGGCAAATCCCTACACCCTGGCCAAGGATATCACCGGGATCGGATTCAAGACGGCCGATGTCATTGCGGAGAAAGTCGGGATTCCAAAAGACTCGATTCTCCGGGCCTCGGCGGGAATCTCGCATGTGCTGCTGGAAGCCACCAACGCGGGACACTGCGCGCTGCCCCGCACTTTGCTGGTCGAGAAAGGATTGAAGCTACTGGAGGTCGATGAAGCCATCGTGGAGGAGGCGCTTGAACGGCAACTCGTGAACCGCGAGGTGATCGAAGATGAAGTGGGCGGGCAGACGCTGATCTTCCTGCCGGCGTTGAAATACGCCGAGGCAGGGATCGCGGAAAAGATCCACAAGCTGAGCGGACGTCCCGCCGGGTACCCGCCGATCGATCTCGAAAAGGCGGTGCAATGGTGCGAAGGGAAGACCGGCAAGGAACTTGCTGCCAGCCAGAAAGCGGCCATCGCGCAGGCTCTGAAGTCACGCGCCTTGATCATCACGGGCGGCCCCGGCGTCGGTAAAACCACGCTGATCAATTCGCTGCTCCTCATCCTCCGGGCCAAGCGGGTGAAGTGCCTTCTCTGCGCACCCACGGGCCGGGCGGCCAAACGGCTCAGCGAAACCACCGGGCTGGAAGCCAGGACCATCCACCGCCTCCTGGAGTTCGCGCCGAAATCGGGCGGGTTTACGCGAAACGAAGATCGGCCGCTCGACTGCGATTTGCTCGTGGTGGATGAAACCTCCATGGTCGATGTGCCGTTGATGGACAAGCTCCTCAAGGCTATTCCAGCGCGGGCGCACCTCATCCTGGTCGGCGACGTGGACCAGCTTCCCTCGGTCGGTCCCGGCAAAGTGCTTTCCAATCTCATCGAGAGCCGTGCCATTCCGGTGGTGCGCCTTACTGAGATCTTCCGCCAGGCCGCCGCCAGCCGGATCATCACCAACGCTCATCGGATCAATCAGGGGGAGATGCCTGAGATTCCCGAGGACGCGCGCGACTCCGATTTCTTTTTTGTGGAACGCGAGGAGCCCGAGAGCATCCAGGCGGCTGTCGTGAAGATCGCCCGCGAGCGGGTTCCGGCGAAGCTGCGGTGCGACCCCATCCGCGACGTTCAGGTGCTTTGCCCGATGAATACCGGCTCGCTGGGGACGCGCGAAATGAACCGCGTTTTGCAGGACGCGCTCAATCCGGTTCGACCGCATGAGCCCGTGGTTGAAAAGTTCGGCTGGGAATTTCGGCTCCGGGACAAGGCCATTCAGACGCGGAACAACTACGACAAAGAGGTGTTCAATGGCGACATCGGGCAGGTAACCGCCATTGATCTTGACGATAAAGAGCTGACCATCCGGTTCGATAACCGCGAGGTCGTGTACGATTTCGGCGAGCTCGATGAGGTGTCGCTTGCCTACGCCGTTACCGTCCACAAGTCGCAGGGATCGGAGTTCCCGGTCGTCATCGTGCCAATCGCCACCCAGCACTATCTCCTTTTGCAGCGCAACCTGGTTTACACCGGCATCACCCGGGGCAAGAAGATGGTGCTGCTCATCGGGCAGAAAAAGGCGCTTGGATTGGCGGTTCGGAACAACCAGACCACGCAACGGTTTTCCGGGTTACTCGCGCGGTTGCAGGCGGGAGCGGCAACCTAAGCGGGAGGGTAGGCTCTGAGGGAGAAGCATCCTGACTTTTCACTTTGTGGTTCCTGGCGCAAATTCAACAGCCAAGGCTGAGATTTTGCGCGGCTTGCTTAAAGGGAGCGTGCGGTTTGGAATTTTGTCCTCCTACGGTGGAGGAATGTTGAAAACCGCATTGACGCTTACAGGGGATCAGTTGGAACAAATGATGCGCTACGTGCGCGAACGGATCGAGTCACTGGACGAGGCCCGCAACAACGGGTGGCTGGCGGAGCGGGAGCGCTTCGAGAGCGAGTGGAATGACGATTTCTCTCATCGCGAATGGGAGAATCCGGTATTCGCGAAGTCAAACGAATCCCTGAACATGGTCGGGGCGGGCGTGGATTATGTTCGCTGCCGGATGCTGGAAGAGATCTTTGGCAGCAAGCCGTGGTTTTTTGCCGATCCCCGGAATGCCGAAGGCCAGATGCCGGAGATCGCGGATCAGGTGGGCCGGCATTTGCGTTGGAAACTTGGGCCGGATCAGGTGGATTTCGAAGGGGTCTCCACCGATCTTGTGACCCAGGCCTGCAAGTTGGGCGAATGCGTGGCAAAGGTGTTCTACAAAACAGACGAGGAGAGCTTCGAGCGGGTCGCTTCGATTTTGTGGGATACGCGGGAGGACCGCGCCGTGTTGAGCGCGGACGGCGATTTGATCTTCCAGGAATCCGCGACTGCGGTGAGGCGCGAGTTTCCTGAGTCGGAGCCACGGGAGAATTCAGGCAATGAAGCGCCGAATGGGGAGAGCGAATGGCATCCGGGGGATGGGACAGCGATGGACCGACCGGGGAGCGATGCCGGCGGAGTGGCGCAAAGCGAGTGGTCTCCGGAATATTGTTGGAAGGAGCGGATTGTATCCGATCATGTAACTCGCTATCGCGGGGCAAAGGCGGTGCCGCTTCATTACAAGGAGTTCTATTGCCCGCTGAATGCGCCATCGCTGCACGAAGCCGACTTTGTGGCGCATATGACTTCGATGCGGCTCTCGGAGCTTTGCTCGCATCTGGGAATTTCAACAGAAAAACTCGACGGCAGCCAGGGCCAGGGGAAAACCGAGTCAGTGGCGGATTACCTCTCCCAGGCGTTGCGCCAGATCCGGCAGGCAAGCGCCGAGCCGAAGTCCGCTTCAAAGCAGGCCCTTTCGGATGAGAGCGAAGAGAGCTTGGTGAGGGATTCCGATCCGGAGTTCCGCCTGGTGGAAGCCTATTTCCAGTTCGATGCGCGAGGAGACGGACGGCCGTGCCGGGTCTTCCTCATGGCTGCATTCGACTTCGATCTCCCGATCTTTTGGGATTACATCGCCAATGTGACTCCATCGGGACGGTATCCGTTTGAAGTGGTGGTCACCAACAAAGAGCCACACCGTTGGTATGGCAGGAGTTGGTTCAAGAAGTTTGAGAGCTCCCAAAGCCTCATCGACAAGCTTCTGAATCAAGTGCTTTACCGCAACGAACTGGCGGCTAATCCGGTCAAATTCCGCAGGAAAGAGGCGGTGGTGCAGTGGCAGGACGATCAGCCGTTTGAAATCGGGCCGGACAAGGTGTTCGACCTGAACGATGGCTATACATCGGAGGATGCCTTGCAGATGGCGGAAATCCCAGCGATGGATGAACAAACAAAGTTCCTGCTTGAGATAATCGTTGCGAATTGGCGGTCGCGCTCCGGCGTTATAACGGCGTCCCAGGGAACGTTTGGAGGGATGCCATCGGAGCATACGGCAACGGGCATCGCGCAAATTGCGACCACGGCGACTACAATATTCAAGCCGCAGTTGATGGGGGTGAAGCGGGGGCTTGAGTCGGTGCTGCGTCAGATCGTGGAATACCAATATACGTTTCAGGATAATGACGAGGCATTCACTTATCTCGACGGCGAGTCAAGGGTGACGGGGCTGCTGACCCGGGAAGATGTGCAGGGCCTGGAATGTGACGTTGAACTGACCCTCACGCGAGCCAAGCAAACCCAAAGCTTGGATGCCTCCCGGTTGGCGGTCGATTTCTTCGGAAAGTTTCTTGCGGTTCCGGACGAATTCAAACCCGTGGCGGCTCCGCTATTTACGACGCTCTATAAGAGCCTGCAAATCGATAACGCAGACGACTATTTCCGGCAGGTGGCACAGATCGCCCAGCGTCCGGTGCAGCCGCAGAATGAAGGCGCGCCAGACCACGGTGGAACAGAGGCCCGTCAACACAGCACCCATTGAGATGACGGCTGACCAAAGGCTGGAGCGGTGTGCGGAAATCACGGAAGAACTCACCGCGCTCAATCGAGTGCCCAAAGAGGCAGCCGCGGTATTGGACCGCGAGTTGGAACGGCTGGTGGTGGTTCATACCGAGAAGTGTTGTGATTTGCGGCTCGGGGCGGAGCAGAGCGCCATGCATAAGGAAGCGCGGGCGCTCTGTCGCGGGATGCTTGGGTTCTTTGAGAAGCGCAAAGCGGCGCTTCGGGAGGAGATGAGGAAATTAAGAGCGGGGTAGCTAAAACAACAGCTCCGCCATTTCCAGCGCAGCCAGATAAACCTCGTGGTTCCCGCCCCGCGCCAATTCCTCGCTCAGCAAATCCGCTGCCCCACCGCAACCTGCCGGGTACAGATTCCGGAACTGGCGGCCATCAGGGAAATCAATATAACTATGCAGGAAATGCGACTCGGGCTCCCGGGCAATCCGGAACGCCGCGCCGTCGGCCGCCAACTCGCATTCCGCCACCGCCGCGCCCGCTTCGCTAGTCAGTGTCACTTCAATCAGCCCGCCCGACTTGTCTTTAAACTTCAACCCACCGTCCGCCCGGGTCCATCCGAGCCGCGAGGCCAGCCACGCGACCAGCAACAACGCCGTGCATCGGTGCCCCGGCGCACGAACCACCCGCACCTGCCGGATGCGATCCAGAAATGGCCGGTTCTCGGGATGATCGAAGAGGTTCGAAAGCGCCTGGCGAAAATAGAGCGTGCGCGTCCAGTTCAGGTCGCACAACGTCAGCCGCCCCGGCGCTTCCGGCAGCGAACGGCGCAGCAGCCTGAGTTGCCGACATTGATCGCCCCAGGTGCTGCTGTCGAAAATCAGGCGGTCCACCCAGGTCCAGAGTTGGCAATCCACCGGGTCTGGAAACTCGCCCTGCCACCAGAGATAAAGCGGCAGATCCGAGTCGAGATGTGAAAAAACAATGTTCGGGATCAGATTGCGCGACGGCCCCTCCAGCAAAAACGTGATCTGCTCGCAGCAAACCTGCTTGGCTCCGGCCCGGCTCAAATGGCAGTGCGCGCTGATCCACGCCTGCACCCGGCTCTCCGCTTCTCCCGGCTCCGCACAAATCAGTAGCGCCCGGCACGCATGGTCCTCGGTAATTTTCGAAATAAGCGCCGTGTTCTCGCCCATCGCAGCTTCACCCTCGCAATAAACCGCCAGGTTCATGAGCGAAGCGCGCGTCGCCACCCCGCCGCTCTCATCCCAGAGCTTCTTCAACTGCCGGTCGATCTGCCCGATCTCAACCGACATCCCCAAACCCGTCGTGGGAAGCGTGCCTGCCATAACTATAATCTACGCCACGCGCGCCCATCGCGCGCCAGCAATTCGTCCGCCGCCACCGGCCCCCACGATCCCGCGGGATATTGGTAAATCTCCGGCGGATTTTCCGCCCGGTGCCACGCCTGTTCGATCGGATCGACAAACCGCCATGCCCCCTCCACTTCATCCCGGCGCGCAAACAAGGTCGCGTCCCCGCTCATGGCATCCAGCAACAGCCGCTCGTAAGCCTCCGGGCTCGCTTTTCCAAAGCTGGTTCCATAATGGAAATCCATCTTCACCGGCTCGATCCGCACCGCCGTTCCCGGCATCTTGCATTGCATCCGCAGGCTCACCCCTTCGTCGGGTTGAATCCGAATCACCAGCACGTTGTGCCCGAGTTCTTCGGCCTGATTAAACAGCACCGACGGCGCGCTCTTAAACACGATGGCGATCTCGGTCCCGGCCTTCGGAAGCCGCTTGCCGACCCTCACATAAAACGGGACATCCGCCCAACGCCAGTTATCCACCTGCACCTTCAACGCCACATACGTCTCGGTCATCGAAGCCGGGCTCACCCGATCCTCCTCGCGATATTCGCGCACGCTCCGGCCATCGATCGCCCCGGCCGCATACTGCCCGCGCACTACGTGAGTCGCGCACTCCGGCCCGGTGATCGGACGCAGCGACCGGATCACCTTCACCTTTTCATCGCGCACGCTGTCGGCCGTCAAATCCGTGGGCGGCTCCATCGCCACCAGGCACAGGAGTTGAAGCAGATGATTCTGCACCATGTCCCGCAACGCCCCCGCGCCTTCGTAATAGGGCCCGCGCCCCTCCACCCCCAGCGGTTCGCTCGCCGTGATCTGCACATGGTCGATGTGATGGGAATTCCAGAGAGGCTCGAAAATCGCGTTCGCAAACCGCAGCACCATGATGTTCTGGGCCGTCTCCTTGCCCAGGTAATGGTCGATGCGGTAAGTCTCCCGCTCGGGAAACGCCTCGCTCACCGCCTGGTTGAGGGCGTTGGCCGTGGCGAGATCGGTGCCGAACGGCTTCTCCACCACCACCCGCGCCCACGCTCCGGGCCGGGCCTGATTAAGTCCCGCCTTTTTAAGCTGCCGCAAGATCACCTCAAACTGGTCCGGCGCCACCGCCAGGTAAAACAACCGGTTCCCCTGGGTCCCGCGCTCCGCGTCCAGCTTATCCAGTCGCTTCGCCAAAGCCGCGAACCCCGCCGGATCGCCAAACTCGCTTTGGTGATAAAAGATCGACGCCGCAAACTGGTTCCAAAGCTCGTCCTCCACTCCCTGGCGCGAATACTTCCGTGCGGCCTGTTCCAGTTCCCTGCGCAATTCTTCATCGGATTTCGACCGCCGGGCAAACCCTACCACCGTCAACCCCGAGGGCAGATCGCCGTCCGCCGCGATGTTATAGAGCGCCGGGATCAGTTTACGAAATGTGAGGTCGCCAGACGCGCCGAAAATCACCATCGTGCATGGTTGCGGAGTCGGACGGGCAGCAAGCCCTTCCCGGAGCGGATTCAACTGGTTCTGGTTATTCAAACTGCCCTGAACATTGATTAATCTAATCCCAATGTGCAACCCGATTTACCTTACGTTATGAACTACTGGCTCGTTAAACAGGAACCCACAGCCTACTCGTGGGATCAATTTTTGATCGACAAAAGGACGGCCTGGACCGGCGTCCGGAACTTTCAAGCCCGCAACAATCTCCAAGCCATGCGGCGCGGAGACTGGGTGCTTTACTATCACAGCGTCGTCGGAAAAGCCGTGGTGGGAATCGCAAACGTCGCTCGCGAAGCCTATCCCGATCCCACAGCGGCATCCGGTTCCTGGGTCTGTGTCGATCTAGTCCCCGTGGAGGCACTTCCGAATCCCGTTTCGCTGGAGACCATCAAAGCCGATCCGGCTTTGCGGGAAATAGCCCTCGTCAAAAACTCACGTCTTTCCGTCATGCCGATCGCCAAGGAGCCCTATGACCACATTCTCAGGCTGGGAGGCCTGCGATAAGCGCAAATACTTTGAACACCCGAACGAAACAGCGCGTCTTATTAAGCACTATGAAAACAGTCACCTCACTCCTGGCCGCCCTGAGCCTCACCGGATCGCTGCCGCTCTTTGCCGAAGACAAAGCCGCCGACACCAAGGAGCTTAAAGGCGAGATTCTGGACATGGCCTGCTATCTGGATCACGGAGCCTCCGGCGAAAAGCATTCCGGGTGCGCCACCAAATGCATCGGTTCCGGCCTGCCTGTCGGGATCAAAGCCGAGGACGGCAAAATCTATTTCGTCATCGGCGAGCATAAACCGATGAACCAGGAACTCGCCGCGTACGCCGGCAAAACCGTTACGCTCCGCGGCAAAGTCGTCTCTCGCGACGGCATCAACCTCCTCGAAAACGCCGAACTCGCCAAATAATCCCGAGCGCGCTTCTCCCATGCTTCCCATCGCTCCCATTCCCCCACCATGAGTGCCTGGGAACTCCTGAAATCGCACTGGGAGCAGCCGGAATACCTCCATGTCCTGCTTAACCCGTTGCCGCTCTGGGGGACCTTCCTCGGCCTGATCGGACTGTTGTTGGCCCAAGCCCTCCGCAGCCGCCCCGCCCAGATCGTCGCGCTCAGCCTCCTGTTCATCGGGGCCATTTCCGCCTGGCCCGTCGTGGAACTCGGCCAAGGCGCTTATGACCGGGTGCTTTCCATGTCCGACACCACCGGCGCCGCCTGGCTTCACGAACACATGGACCGCGCTGAAGACCTTCTTTGGGTCTTTATCGCCACTGCCGTCCTCGCGCTGGCCACCCTCTTTCTCCCCATCAAATGGCCCCGGAGCGCCAGGCCATTACTCGTTCTGACGATCATCGGAACCCTGGCCTCGCTGGGTTGCGGCGCTTGGATCGGCTATGCTGGCGGGCAGGTCCGCCACAAGGAATTCCGATACGGAACGCCTCCACCCGTTCCGCCGGAGGAAGAAGAACATCACCACCATTGAGCTTGAGGCAAAAGCGTCGGCGTCCCGCTCAGTGCCATTAACCTAGAAACGGCGATTGGATTTCGCGCCAAGGTTGCAAAGGACGCCGAGAAAAGCACTTGTGAAAATAATCAGCTGAAAGATCAATCACCGAGGAGACCTGGATTTGGCATATTTTCTTCCCTTGGCGGGCTTTGCGAGCTTGGCGCGAGTTCCATTCCGGGATTTAGGATTAAATTAGCGCGCCCGTTCCCAATCTCCCGATTGGGAACGCACTTGGTCTTCGAATCTCCGATTCGCAAACCGCACGAGGGAAAGCCTCCTAATGAAAACGCCCAACAGCAAGGTGGCCTTTTGAACTAATCCGCGCCCACCTTGCTCTCCTCTTCCGCCAGCGCTTCCCACAACTCCCGCTCTTTCGGCGTAAGATGCTTCGGAATCTCAATCGTGAGCACCACGTACAGATCCCCGCGCCCTCCCTCGGCCTTCGGCATTCCTCTATTCTTCAACCGAAACCGTTGACCCGGCTGGCTTCCTGCCGGAAGTTTTAGCTTTGCATCCCCTTCCATCGTCGGCACCGAGACTTCCCCGCCGAGCACCGCCTCGCTTGGAGCCGCGTCCAATTCATGGATGAGATCCGAACCTTCCACCCTGAACTCGGGATGCGGCGCCAACCGCACATTCAGATAGAGATCCCCCGCCGCAGCGCCGTGCGTTCCCGCCGAGCCTTGCCCGCTGAGCCGAATGCGTTGACCCTCCCTCACCCCCGCCGGAATCTTGACCTCGTACGTCTGAACCTCGCCGCCGGCGCGCTGCAAAGAAATTTTGCGCCTGGCTCCGTGAAGCGCCTCTTCCAGCGGCACCATCAAATCCGCTTCCACATCGCCCCCCTTGCGGGCTCCCCCTCCGCGCGCCCCGGCGAACGGATGGCCTGTGCCACGCCCTCCGGAACTGAAAAACGCCTCGAAAAAGTCGCTGAACCCGGTCCCGCCGAAATTGAACTCGTAATCCTCGCCTCCCGGAAAGCCGCCCATCCCGCCGGGACGTCCTCCCGCTGCGCGCCGGAAACCCCCGCCCGGTTGCGGCTGGGCTCCGCGTTCCCAGTCCATGCCAAGCGTGTCATATTTGCGCCGCTTTTCCGGGTCGCCCAGCACTTCATAGGCCTCATTGATCTCCTTAAAGCGCTTCTCGGCTCCGGCCCGCTCGGAAGCCTTCACCACGTCCGGGTGATGCTTGCGCGCCAGCTTGCGAAAAGCGCTCTTGATCTCGTCCTGAGTCGCCGTCTTCGGCACCCCGAGGCTCTGGTAGTAATCCTTAAATTGCATCCCGCTCAACATAACCAGTCCCGGCGAGCGTTGCCAGCACGTTGTCCATCCAGTCCCATGACCCCCACAAAAAGCTTGCCCGGCTTCGTTTTCCCCGCAAGCTTTCGCCAATGTCCGCCCTTAAATCCGGTCAGCGTCTCGCCTTGGCGGGGATGTTCAGCAACGTGCTTCTCGCGGTCGTGAAAATCACCGCCGGAGTGCTGGGCAACGCCTATGCGCTGATCGCGGACGGCGTCGAATCGATGCTCGACATCGCCGGCTCCATCGTGATCTGGAGCGGTCTCAAGCTGGCCATCAAACCCCCGGACGAAGAACACCCGTACGGCCACGGCAAAGCCGAGCCGATCGCCGCCGCCGTGGTCTCCATCGGCGTGCTCGCCGCCGCCGCCCTTTTGGCCGTGGCCAGCGTCCGCGAACTCTCTGCCGCCCATCATACCCCTCCACGGCCATTCACCCTGGCTATTTTGGTGATCGTCATTGTTGTTAAAGAAATCCTCTTCCGGCGCGTCATTCACCTGGGTGAAGCCACGGGCAGCACCGCCATGACCAGCGACGCCTGGCATCACCGCAGCGACGCCATTACCTCTGCCGCCGCTTTTGTCGGCATCTCCATCGCCCTTATCGGCGGCCCCGGCTATGAACGCGCCGACAACTATGCCGCCCTTGCCGCCTGCGTTGTCATCGCTTTCAACGGCGTCCGCCTGCTCCTGCCCGCCTTCGCCGAAGTCATGGATGCCGCGCCTCCACGGGAAGTGCACGATGCCATCCGCCAAACCGCTCGGGCCGTTCCGGGAGTCCAGGAAATCGACAAATGCTTCGTGCGCAAGATGGGTCTCGAATATTACGTCGATATCCATGTGCGCGTGAACGGCGAATTGACCGTCCGCGAGGGCCACGAAATCGCCCACTCGGTCAAAGACCAACTCCGGGCGGCAAATTCCGCCGTGCGCGACGTTCTCGTGCATATCGAGCCGATGCGCTAGGGGGGTGCCTTTCGAGCCAATGGGGTGTGGCGCGGGAAACGGCGATTGGAACCGGTAAAAAAAGCGGCGGAGCCGCTGAAGATCCGAAGGTTCGGATTACTTCAGGAAATAGCGCTTGGAACGGAGCGTTCCCGTGGTCTTGAAATCCTTCGGGTTTTTCTTCAAGAACAGAACCACGGTATTATAATTGAGTCCTGTTAAATCCGAAATCTCCTTCTGGCTGAGTCCCTGCGGAGATTGGGAGAGCGCTTTGAGAATACGGCCACGGACATCTTCCGAACTGGTGCGCTTGCGGCGGATTTCCCCAGCGGGAGCCTTGCCAGTCAGCGATTGGATTTGCGCTTCCAGGTTGGCAACATTTGCGCGCGCTTCTTTGAGTTGCTGTTGCAGCTCACTTAATTGAGAGCCGCGGAGCTGCTGGATCTTCTCTTCGAGTGCGGCGATTTGAGATTGGACGTCTGTTTCCATAGGAAGTGTGTTTATGTACATTGAAATACTAAATTCGTCAATTGCGGTAATCGCTTCTCCTTGGACAAGGGAATGCTCTATTATGCTCAACAGTTCTCTATGAAACCGAAAGCTCCAGACAATCCTGAATCCAGATCTCCGGAGGTCGGCATCCCGCCGTTGCCCCCTCTTTGGCAGCGCTGGCGTGCAAAGCTCGGGCCGTATAGAAAAGCCATTGTGGCTGCGGCGGCCGGGGTGATTGTAACCACCCTGTTTACGACGACCCACCCTGAGGATCGCGAAAACAAAGCCGATGCTGAAACCGAAGTGAATACACAACAACTCACGGCCTGGTTGCAAAGCCACAATGACGCCCAACTCAAAGAGGTGGCCTTTAGCAATCCGCCGGAAACGACCTATGCCGTAGCGCAATTTCTGGTGGACGACGGCTCGGCCAGCGCCCTTGAGGTGCTTAAAGAGCTTTGCGCCAAACCCGAAGGGGCATTGGCCGTGGCGGAATGCGCGGAGAACCTTCCAAGAGAAACGGCGCTTCCGCTCTGTGGCGAGTTGCTTCACAACCCGGACTCCGCCGTCCGGCATGGAGCCCTTTGCACGCTCTTCTTTATAGCGGCCAAAGGAAACGGGTTCCGCGGACCATGGCCCGCCGGGATGGCCCGGCCCTCCGCCCGCCAGGAGTCGCTCCATGTACAATGGGATAAAGAACGTGCAAACGGCTCCACGGAAGATTTCGAGCAGTGGTTATATAAGAACGCTGTAGCTGGGTTTCTATGCGACGAAAACCGGGAAACCCGGCTCGGCACCGCAAGTGAGAAGGCGCTTATCCTCCAAGTGGAGGCGGAACTCCGAAGTCAGCCGGCGACTCAGGCGATTGTTCCCTAAAAGAAGTTGGAAATCCGACCGCCGATGCACGATTTTCCCCGTGAACACGGGCAGCCGTGCGAATCGGGAATTGATCATGATACGATTTGCCATCCCCCGGAACGTTTGGCTCGACCTCGGCGCCTCGACGGCGCTGTTGGTGGCGCTGAATTTTCTGCTAGCTCGCACTGACCCCGGGTGGGTTCACACCCAGATCAGTCCCTACCTGCTGATTCCGGTGCTCGTCGGGGCACGGTACGGGCTCGGGGCGGGGATCGCCGGAGCAGGGATCGCGTTCGCGATTGCCGCGATCGGCCAGATCTTCCTCGCGGGCGCCCCCTGGAGTGAGTTCTTTTCGCAACGCTATGCCTTGCTCGCTTGGAGCTTGGCCTTCGGCGGCATTTGCGGGGAAATTCGGTTCCGGACCCGCTCGCGGCTGATCACGGCAATGGTCCACAAGGAGGAATGCGAGCGGAAATTAAAAGCTGCGGAGAGCGAACTCGTCGAACTTCGCAAGGCCAAGGAAGAATGGGATCGTCTCGCCGCCCTGCATCACCGCGAACAGAGCACTCTCGACGCCGGGTTGCGCTGGCTCTCGGCCGCGCGCTCGCAAAAGCTGGCTCGCAACACGCTCCTGCTGTTGAACCGGCAGACTCGGGTGACCGATGCCGCGCTTTACTTTTTCAACGACCAAGCCAATTTGCTCCATCGCGAGGCAATCCTGGGCCGCGAAGACCATCTCCCGCCGCTGCTCGATCCCGAGTGCGTAGAACTGGCACGGTTGGCGGTGGAGCGCAAAGAAGCCGTGACGGTGCCAGAATTGCGGCATCTGGCCCACAGCGAGCCTCAAAACTATCTGGTCGCCATCCCCTTGGTGAGCAGTCGGCTGGAGATCTTCGGGATGCTCCTGGTCACCGGCATGCCGTTCATGGCGTTCACGCCAAAAACCTTGTCGATCATCGGGTATATCTGCAAGTGGGCCGCCACCTTTATCGAGGTGAAGGACAAGACGCTGGGCCGCTACCGCCTAGTGGAAGGGGTGGGTGACAACCAAAAGGTCTATTCCCCGGAGTTCTTCCACCACCTGGTCGGCATTTCGGCCGATGCCTTCCAGAAGCAGCATACCGTGGCCACGCTGGTGCTCTTTTGCGTTCCGGGCGCGCCGAAGGAGTTCCAGGGCGAGCTGGAGTCGCTCCTGATGCGCAACCTGCGCACGGGAGATTACGCCGCACAACTCGAATTGCAGATTCCGCACCTGGTCCTGCTGCTCCCTCTTACCGGGGAGCAGGGGGCCAGCATTTTCGAAAAGCGGATGTGCGCCGCGTGGCGGCACCCCCATCGGCTGGAAACCTTTAAGGTTCCAGTCCAACAGGAGTGCGATCTTGCCGTTCTCCTAAGTAAAGCCCAGGGCGATCCGACGTCCTTTTACGCCTCTTCGTCCACGATGATCATGTCGTAGAACTTCGCCGCGTCGTCCTTCTCGGGGCTCGCATTCCACTTGATGGCCGAACGCGGATGCCTATTGAGGAACCCGGTGAGCATGTAAGGGATGCTGAACCCCCAGCCCAATTCTTCGCGCATCGGCTCGATCGCCTCCTGGATGCACTGGATCACCGGGCGAATGTGGTATTTCGGGTTGTGGAGAAATTCGATCAGCAACTCCATGGGGCAGTTGCCGGCGCCACGACCGAGGCCGGCCATGGTGGCGTCGAGGAAATTGGCGCCCTTTACGATGCCTTGGATCGTGTTGGCAAACGCAAGCTGGAGGTTGTTGTGCATATGCACGCCCACCTCTTTGCCGGCTGCCTTCGCGTACTTGAGGTATTTTTCCGTCAGGTAATCGACCTGCTCGCTGTAGAGCGCGCCGAAGCTGTCCACGAGATAAATCGCCTGCGCCTCGGAGGTCGCCAGCATTTCCAGCGCCCCGTCGAGTTCGCGTTCGAGCACGTTCGAAACCGACATCAGGTTTACGCAAGTCTCGTACCCCTTGTCGTTGGCGTCCTTGACCATGTCGAGAGCCGCCGGGATCTGGTGGATGTAGCAGGCCACCCGGATCAAATCGATCACGCTCTGGTCCTTGGGCAGAATGTCGTTGCGGTAATCGGTCTTCTCCGCATCGGCCATCACCGAGAGCTTGAGCGAGGTCGCGTTGTCCCCAACGATACGCCGCATGTCGTCCTCTTCACAAAAACGCCACGCCCCGTAACGGCCCTGCGCGAAGACTTTCTTGGAGGCCTTGTAGCCGATCTCCATATAGTCGATTCCAGCGTCCACGCAGGCGCGATAGACGGATTTGACGGTGGCATCACTGAACTTGCTGTCGTTCATGAGGCCGCCATCGCGGATCGTGCAGTCCAATACTTTGATTTCTTCGCGGTAGGATAACCACCGCCCGGCGAAGCCGTTTGACTCGGGTGCGTTTTGCATGTTTCGCAGCATGGGTATGCCGGATTGACCTCGGAATCAACCTATAAACCACGAGAGTGCGCTCGGGGTTATTGTTAAGAAGGGGCGATCATGTGCCTCGGGCTCGTTTGCCAATCGATGTCTTCTCCCAAAGCGGCGGAGGACCCCACGCAAGACGCTACCGCGCGGAACACAACGCCCTCTGATTCGCGGTAGCGTCTTGTAGTGCTGCGGTGCTCCGCAGCTTTGGGATGGCGCGCCGGTTTTCATCCATGCCCCGACTGAATGGGGCACTACAGAGCGGAGTCAAACACCTCCGCCAGCCGCACGGCGACCGCCCCGAACGAGAGCCGCTCGGTTGCAAGCCGCTGCGACTCTTCAATGGCCCGACGGTGCGCGCCATCGTCGCGAATCAGGAGTTTCGCCGTTTTTACAAGCTCTCCCGCGTCGCGACTCTGGCCGCAAAGGCTCGGGAAAGCGACCCGTTCAATGGCGCTGTCTCCCCCGATGCACGGAACCCCGCACAGGAGGGCGTCCCCGGCGACTTGGCCCGGAACGGCGCTTCGGTCGAGCTGAAACACGAGGCGGTGCTCGCCGAGCAGTTGTAGATACCGGGGGTAATCCATCCGGCCCTCGATAATCCGGAGCTGGCCCGGGTCGAATCCGAGCGCTTCCAATTTGCGGCGACCACTACGGCCATCCACGTTGATCACCGTGACCGGAACGCCCAGGGAGCGAACCGCCCAGAGCGCGGCGAGGTGGTTTCGCGAGGGGACCTCGAACTCGCGGGTGCCGAGGAAGATGATTGGGGAAAGGCGTGGGGACGCGGGCGGGAGACGCGGAGAAAAGCTCCAACGTGGATCGTCCACGGGATAGGGGGTCGGAAGGAATGCCGCGCGTTTGGCCCCGGCCCCGAGATACAAGGGGACCAGATCGGGCGTGCTGGACAAGGCCAGCGATGCGGAGCCGCAGATTTGGCGGAAGAGGAGCAGCCGTTTGGGGTCCGAGAGCAACTCCGCCACCTGATGGCTGCCGGACTCCTTCAGCGAAACCGCAACGATTTTGCCTTGGGCTTGGAGTCCCAGCAGAGTTTTTAGGCAAAGCCGGAGATCGCGCCGGAGCAGCAGCAGAACAGCGCGTTGTTCGGGAGCGATCGTGTTCGCGTTGCGATGAAAGCTCCCCCCGGTGCAGGCGGCGTAAGCGTGGTAGTTGACCGGCGGATGTCCCTTGGACAGCGGCTCACCCGCGAAGTCCGGGAACCACTGGTCCGGATCGCTCCCGCCGGGATTCAGCACGGCAAGCCGCAGGGTTTTTGCGGAGGGTTGGGTGCTCATGGGGTTCTGAATACCGCGTTCGCCGGTGAAAGCGAGCTTTTCGCGAGTCCTCCGTCCGGCGCTACAGGCGGCAGAGGACTTGGAAGGACCACAAGTCGCTACCGCGACTTGAGGTCGGTTGTCCCGTCATCCAGTCCATAAAACCTCCGCAACTTGAGAGCTGAACTTCAAAAAAGTAACTCCCGCGGAGACGCAGAGGCGCGGAGATTCCTAAAACCAAAACCCGCTGCGCCTCGGCGTCTCTGCGGGAGAATATCTTCTTAAGAAGCTCCGAAATTACCCCTTCGGCTCCGGACTTTCCGGTGCCGGGTCAACGGCTGCCTCCGTCGGAGCGGCTTCCGCCGGGGCGACAACTTCTGGTCCCCGGCACTCGGAAATCGCTGCCGATTCCGGAACGGATTCGCTCTCGGGTGCTGCTTCAACGTTGACTGGCTCAGCTTCGCCTGCGACCTCGGCGGGTTCTTCTCGCGCCTGAACTTCCGCCACAGGCTCGCTCACCTTTGCGGTTTCGGTGGCCACGGGAGCCGCTGCAGCCTCACTTTTCGCTAGTTGAACTGGCTGCTTCGGCGTCTGAGGCCGCTGCGCCTTCGGCTGCGGTCCACGGGATTGCGGAGCATCGCCGCTTTGCTCAGGCTCATTGGTTTCTTTAGCCAGATCTTTGGGAGCCAACGGCAAATCGAGGATTCCGTCGTGGAATTCGATGACGTGACCGGACTGGATCAGCCAGTGCAGATCCGAAGCCATGGCCGCCTTGAGCTTCGCGAAATCGGCTTCCTCCTCATGCGGTTTGAGCAGCCGGTTGGAAATTTCACCCCGGGTGCATTTCGGAGTGGCCTCGATAATTTCCAGGATATTGACGATGTGCTCCGAAATATTATTGGAATCGGCGCCGAACCGAATCGGGCGGACCGTGGAAACGAAGAGAATCCGTTTGCGATGCTTCCAGATGTGGAGACCTGCCTCCAGAAAATGCGGGCGGAGGTGGTTGACGATCTGCGCCGGGAAACCGCGTTCCTTTTCCCAGGCGTTGCGGATCGAGTCGCGGATGTTGCGGTCACTGACTTCCCGGCTTGCCAACCCGCTGATCTCCACCTTGTTGCACGCTTTGACCACCTTCGGGAGATAGGTCTCGCGGAAATGCGCTTCCACTTCCGGCACCGACTTGAACTCGATCGGTTCGGCCTCCTGCTTGGTTCTGTAAACTCCGACGGAGCTGGACTGTTGTTTCCATTGCTCCACCACCTCGGGGTCGGACACGACCTCGATCTGACGCAAGAACTCTCCGAAATCCATGCGCCGACTGAAGCGCGCCTCATAGAGCCGCCGAAGGGCGGGCTGATACCCGTGATAATTCGTTGGTCCGAGCAAAACCCCGCTTAACCGGCAGCGGGCGACATTCTTAAAGTTCCCCTTGGGGGCCTCGAGTTGGACGGTTTCCTCGGAATAATATTCCGACCTGAGAACCCGGAACGCTTCCCGTTCCGCAGCCTGCCGGTTGAGGAAGGCCGGCCCGTCTTCGCCGATCTGATAGATCGGATGCTTCGGATCCCCTGAGGCGATCCGGACCCGGTGCCGCTCGGGCTTGTTCAAAAACATTCGGCCCAATCCGTAAATCGGATAGGCGCGGTGGCCCGATTTGATTTGCTTGGCCAGCCCTGCGATCCCGCTGATTTCGGGAATAAATTCAACCTGAAGCGGAACGCTCGGTTCCCGGGGCGGAAGCGTGATTTCTCCGCTCGGGCGTTGGGGCGCGCGGTCGTCGCGCCGATCCCGCGAGTCGCGATGATCTCCGCGTGGTGGGCGATTCCCCTCGCGATTTCCGCCTTGAGGCCGGGGGCCGCCGCCGTAAGAGGGCCGATTGCCTCCCTGCTGCCCTTGCGGACCCCGATTCTGGGCCCCCCTGTTCTGCGAACCCTGAGGCCCGCGGCTTTGCGGGCGCTGTCCTCCGGGCCGACCCGGCCCGCGTCCGCCGAAATCCCGCCGTGGCCCGCGCGACTCCGTCTCCCCTGCGTAATCCGCATAGGGGTTCTTGTCAGCCGGCTCTTTCATCCAGGCGGGGAGAAGCTTAAATTCGAGGTCGAGAGGCGAGTCGCTCATGGTATTTTGCGGAGGTGAAAAATTGGAGAGTAGAGTAAGGCTGGCGCAGGCTCAACAGCGATTCGTTCATAAGTGCCACAAAAATCTTTGTTGCCAAAGCGCCGACTGCTCATTAGTCCTTTCGACACAAATCGAAAACTAACCGCAGAGATTTTTCCACAACCCAAAACACGAGACCCATTATGGCAGAGAAAACCATCGAAGACAAAGTCAGAGACATCATCGTCGAGCAACTCGGCGTCAATCCGGAGCAAGTGACCATCAACGCTTCTTTCATCGAAGACCTCGGAGCCGATTCGTTGGACACCGTTGAATTGGTGATGGCCTTTGAAGAAGAATTCTCAGTTGAGGTTCCCGACGAGGACGCCGAGAAGCTCCAAACCGTTGGCGATGTGGTCAAATACATCGAAGAAAAGGCCAAGTAAGCGCCTCCTAAAAACCATTTAACCCTCCGCAGGAATGCTGCGGGTAAAAGGCCACGATGAACTCGTGGCCTTTTTTCTTTTTCGCTTCTACTATTCTAAAGCGCCATGAACCCGGACCCACTGCCGATTTCCCTTGACCCAATCATCGACCTGCAAAGCGACGCCTTTTTCATGGGCGAAGCCCTGCGGCAGGCCCGCAAAGCCTATGTCGCGGATGAAGTCCCGATCGGGGCCGTGGTCACGCACCGGGGACGGGTCATTGCCCGTGCGTTCAACCAGGTCGAGCAGCTCAAGGATGCCACTGCCCACGCGGAGATGCTCGCCATTACCCAGGCGGAGAGCGTTTTGGGCGACTGGCGGCTGAACGAATGCGACCTCTACGTCACCAAGGAGCCGTGTCCCATGTGCGCAGGCGCGATCGTCCATGTGCGGCTGGCGAGGGTGGTCTTCGGTTGTCCCGATCCCAAGGGTGGCGGGGCGGGAGGCTTGTTTAACATCCTCCAGAGCCCTTCGTTGAATCATCGATGCGAAATCACCAACGGGGTTCGTTTGGACGAATGCCGGGAGATGCTCCGCTCGTTCTTCGCCGAGAAACGCCAGGCCCGGCTGGACGAAGGGGTGTAGCTGCGGAGCTCAAAAAAGTTTGGTTTGGGTTCTCAGCGCCGCGTAAGGCGGCAGAGGACTGCCGCACTCCAAGGCGCTGGCGCGCTTTAGAACACGCGCGATCTGGATGCGCGAAGCGCCTTGGAGTGCGGTGGCCCTCCACCGCCTTTTGATAGGGCCTCGAAGAAAGGGAGGTCAAACGCGACTGGTGCCCGCTGCCTCAGCAGTACAAAACAAGAGGCGAATGCCTGTGAAGACATTCGCTTCTCGCTAAATCAGACTACGGCTGGGAAGCGGTCGCTAAACCGCTTCTCGCCGCAATTTCTGAGGAGCAAAAAAACCGCTTACTTGACGTGGCCGGAAACGAGCTTGGTCATCTCGAACATGCTGACCTGGCTCTTGCCGTTGAAAACAGCCTTCAGCGCCGCATCGGCGTTGATGAGGGTCTTCTTGGTGGGATCCTGGAGCTTGTTCTTCTTGATGTAGTCCCAGAGCTTTTTGGTCATCTCGCTGCGGGGCAGCGGGGTCGTTCCGACAACGGCTCCGAGGACTGCGTCCGGCTGGACTGGCTTCATCAATGCGGGGTTTGGTTTACGGGTGGCGGGCTTCTCGGTTTTTGACATGGTTCCGCTCTACGTCGAATCGCCTTCTTTAGCCAACCAAAAAAAGCAACTTTTTGCATTCCGACGCCGAGAAAGCTCGATGAAGGCAAGTTTTCCTAATGCAAACGCGGGAAATGCGGATTTTGGGGGCGCGAGCGGCGCATCTCCGGAGATGGGACGGATGGGACCTATGGGACTGATACATAAGTCCCATCCGTCCCATCTGTCCTATTCTGCGGCCCCCAGCATTTCCAGGAACTCCGACTCGCTCAGCACCCGAACCCCGAGCTTCTGCGCTTTCTCAAGTTTGCTGCCGGCTTCCTCTCCGGCCAGGACATAGCTGGTTTTCTTGCTCACCGAATCGGTGACCTTGCCGCCCTTGGCCCGGATCTGTTCGGCGATTTGCTCGCGCGGTTCACTCAACGAGCCGGTAAGCACCCAGGTGCTCCCGGCGAACTTGCCGCCTTCGATTGCAGCCCGCTGGGTGCGCTCGTCGCGTTCGCCGAAGTTCACCCCGGCTTCGCGAAGCCGTTCGATATCGGCGCGGTTCTCGGGACGCGCAAAATGCTGGGCGATGCTTGGTCCGACGACCGGCCCCACATCCGGGATGCGCTGCAACTCGTCGACCGTGGCGGCCATCAGTTCATCGAGCGGCGTCTGGAGCGGGGTGGCGCTGGTGTGAAATTTTTCAATAAACACCTCGGCCAAAGCACGGGCCGAAGTGGCGCCCACATGCAGGATTCCCAATCCAAAGATCAGCCTCCAGAGCGGACGCGTTTTGCTTTCCCGGATGGCCTCCAGCAGGTTGGCGATGCTCTTCTGGCCCGTTCGCGGGATGGTGGCCAGCTTCGCGACGTTGAGTTGGTAAATGTCGGAAATCGTTCGAGTGAGTTCCCGATCGACGAGTTGTTCGACCATCGCCTCGCCCAGTCCTTCGATGTCCATTGCCCCGCGCGCCGCGAAATGTTCCAGGCGCCGTTTAATCTGCGCGGGGCACGATGCGTTGACACAGCGGATCGCCACCTGGCTTGGATCGCGCACCACAGGAGCACCGCAGGCGGGGCAGTTCTCGGGCATGGCGAAGACGCGCTCGGCGCCGGTGCGCCGTTCTTTGCGAACCTCGACCACGGCGGGGATCACCTCGCCGGCTTTCTCAATGACCACGATGTCGCCGATGCGGATGTCCTTGCGGGCGACCTCCTCCTCGTTGTGCAGCGTGGCCCGGGCCACGGTGCTGCCGCTGACCAGCACGGGATCAAGTTCGGCAACGGGTGTCAGGACGCCAGTGCGCCCGACCTGGATGGTGATGTCGTTCAGCCGCGTCTCGGCCTGCTCGGCGGCATACTTGTAAGCCATGGCCCAGCGGGGCGACTTCGAGGTGAACCCGATCGCCGCGCGCTGCGCAAACGAGTCAAGCTTGATCACCGCGCCGTCGGTCTCGAACGGGAAATCGTGGCGAATGGCATCGAGCGCGTGAATGGCATCGAGCACTTCTTGAACTGAACTCGCCGTCCAGAGTTTCCCATGCACCGGCAATCCGCACGCGCAAAGCTGCTGGAGCGCCTCGCGATGGGTTTTCCAGTCGGCACCCTCCAACTCGCCCGTGCCGTAAAAAATCGCTCCGAGCTTGCGTTTGGCGACGATGGCGGGATCGAGCTGTTTCAACGAACCGGCGGCGGCGTTGCGCGGATTGGCAAAGAGCAGTTCGCCAGCGGCGGCGCGCTCTTCGTTGATCGTGGCAAACTGGGCCTTTGGCAGATAAATCTCGCCGCGCACTTCCAGGAGCCTCGGGCAGTTTTTGTCGGTTAGCCGATGGGGGACGGAGCGGATCGTGCGGACGTTTTGGGTGACGTCGTCGCCCGTGGTGCCGTCGCCCCGGGTCGCGGCGTAGCGGAGTTCTCCATTTTCGTAGAGGAGCGAGATGGCGACGCCGTCCACCTTCGGCTCGATCACCGTCTCGATCGGCTGGCCGGGCAGCAGTTTTTCGAGCCGCACAAAGAATGCGGCCACCTCGGCTTCTGAATAGGTGTTGTCCAGGCTGAGCATCGGAGCCCGGTGGCGGATCTGGGCGAACTCCTCAAGGGGCGCGCCGCCGACGTGCAGGGTGGGCGATCCAGGGGCGGCGAGTTCCGGGAAAGCCGCTTCCAGGTCAGCCAGCTCCCGATAGAGCCGATCGTATTCCTGGTCGGAGATGACCGGCGCGGCTTCCTGGTAGTAGCGGCGATTGTGTTCTTCAATTTCCCGGCGTAACACCGAGACTCGTGCTGCGGCTTCGAGTGGAGAAATATCGGGCATACAAGGTGGCAATAAAGAGGGTTCCGGCGATCGCGCCGAGCGTGTCGAAGGTCCAGTCCCCCAGATCGCCTCCGCTGCGTCCGGGGGTGGAAAGTTGGTGCCACTCATCCACGGCCCCGTAGCAGGAGACCGCGATCATGCTGATCAGGATGGTGGGCAAAAACGGGAGCCGCCAGGTCCAGCGGACGGCGGAGGTCATGGCAACGCCGCCGGCGAAGAACGCGATGAAATGGCAGACTTTGTCCCAGTGGGGCAGCGCAAGCATCCACGGGCCAAGTTCGCGGCCGGTGCAGGAGGAAAGAAACCAGATCACGCCAGTCCAGGCGGCAACGGACACCCAGGCGAGAAGCACAATGGACGCAAGTCTTCGCATAAAGCTCATGTCTTCTCTACGGCTTTGATTTCGTTCCAGATCGCATCGAGTTCTTCCAGGGTACACTCCTCGGCAGCCCGTCCGCGCTCGCGCAGCACGGCTTCGATCCCCTGAAAACGCTTGATGAACTTGCCCGTTGCCCGACGCAAGGCGACCTCGGGTTCCACCTTCACCTTTCGGGCGAGATTGGCGACCGCGAACAGGAGATCACCGAGCTCCTCTTCAATGCGGTCCTGCTGTTCGGCTCCGGTTTGCGCCAGCACTTCTTCAGTTTCGGCCAGTTCCTCGCGGATCTTTTCGATCACCTGCGCAGGGTGCTCCCAGTCGAAGCCGACCCGGGCCGCGCGTTTGGCGATCTTTTCCGCCCGGATCAACGCCGGGAGCGAGGTCGAAACGCCGTCGAGCAGTGAAACGTGCCGATTGCCCTTCTCCTCCCGTTTGATGGCGTCCCACTGTTTGAGAACGCCGCTGGTGTCCGCAACCTGGGTGTCGCCGAACACATGCGGGTGGCGGCGGATCAGCTTCTCGGAAATCTCGCGGGCGACTTCATCGAAATCGAAGCGCCCGGTTTCGGAGGCCATCTGGCTGTGCATCACTACTTGAAGCAGCAGATCCCCGAGTTCCTCGCGGAGATGCGCGTCGTCGTTTTCCTCGATCGCTTCGACGACCTCGTGGGCTTCTTCCAGCAAGCCCCCGCGGAGGCTGGCGTGCGTTTGTTCGCGGTCCCAGGGACAACCGTCGGGAGCACGCAGCCGGGCGACAATGCTTCTAAGTTCGTTGATGGATGCGCTCATAAGAAAAAATTAGCCGAAACTCCGGCGATGGGAACTGCCAGTTGTATCAGCCCGCTCCGGGCAGTGCGAGCCCCGGTTTTCGGCGGCGTTATCTGTCCATCTGGTCCATTGCAGCCCGCATAATGGACGATTTGGAAAGGTTCGGGAATCTATATTCGCCAGGCGGCACGGTGGCCGCCGAACTCCGTGACTTCCCCTGAGGTGTGGCGCGCGACATAGGTGGTGATGCTGATCACCGTGATAAAGGTCAGGATGAAAAGCGTCGCCACCACCCAGCTTGGAAATCCGCTGACGGCGAGCGAATGGTAGAATGCGATCGGATCGTGGATCGGGATTTTCGAATGAATGAAGATCTTCGTGAGCCAGGCCGCGAGAATCACGATATAGATAAAGATGTAGTTGCGTTTGAGCCGCCTCCCGACCGCCTCCAGCCGACTGATTTTAAAGGACGGCAGCAGCAGATCTTCGCAGACGAGTTTTTGCCAGTCGCCGTGGAGCAGATTGGCGTTTTGCGCCACCATCGGCACCAGGAAATGGGCTTCCAGCATCCGAACGCGGGCTCGGAATGCGTCGTAGAACCGGTAGCGGCGCGCCTCGATCCAAAGCATGATCGAGACGATGCAGACATTGAAAAAGAAGATGATGTGAGGCATCTCGCGAATGGAGAAGGCGACGGTAAAGATCGTTGTCGTGCTGGTGATGGCCCAGGTGGTTGTCGTGTCCAGGCGGGCGCGCCAGGCCATGATCCGGCTCATTTCGCCCCGGTAGAAGTGCGACATCGCCGTAATGTAACCGGGATCGAACAGCGGTTTGTTCAGCATCCCGGCGGACACCCGGATGGGGTCAGGTTGGCCATCGCTCATAGCTTATAAATAAGGCATTCCCGCTGAAATGGCACGGAGAAAGGAGCCATCCTGCCGTTGGCTGCTGTAGCCGCCTCGCTCAGTCGGGGCGGCGATGTGGACTCAGAGCATTCGACGCCCTCCCGGCTGGGACAGAGCGCCGCAGCTACAGCGACTGCTCTTCGCCAAATCCTTTCACCGCCAGCCAAATCCACCCGCCAAGCAGACTCACCCCGCCGAGCGGGGTGACAGCCCCGAGCCATTTCAGGTTGGTCATGGCCAGGGAGTAGAGGCTTCCGCTGAAAATCACGATGCCTGCCAGGAAAAGCCAGAACGCCACGGAAACCCGAATCGCGGGCCGCGAGGCGATCAGCAGCAGCACCACCGCATGCACTAAATGATAAAGCACCCCGGTGCGCCAAATTTCCGCCGTCCCGTTTCGTTGGAGCAGATCCTTCATCCCATGAGCGCCGAACGCGCCGAGGGCTACGGCCAGGAACCCGACGATTGCAGCGATGCGAAGTGCTTTCATGGGCATGACGATTACCACATTTTACAGATGACGCACGCCTTGATCCGCCTCATGCTTTTGTGGTGATTGAATCCGTTGAAATCGACTGGACCCAGTGGACTCCGCGCGAGCGGGCTGTGCTCTGTTTTATCCGTCAAGGAGAGGAAATGCTGTTGATCTTGAAAAAGCGGGGGCTTGGTGGCGGCAAGGTCAATGCACCTGGCGGCAGGATCGAACCCGGCGAAACGCCTCGGGAGGCTGCCATTCGCGAAACTCAGGAGGAGGTCGGACTTACGCCGCACGATCCGCGCGAGGTGGGCGAACTCCATTTTCAATTTGTCGATGGCTATAGTCTCCACTGCCGGGTGTTCGTGGCCCACGGCTGCAATGGCACGGCGATTGAGACCGACGAGGCGGTGCCCAGGTGGACGCGGATAGATTCCGTGCCGTATCATGAGATGTGGGCCGACGACCGGCTTTGGCTCCCGCTCTTGATCGCCGAACAGCCTTTCCGAGGCTACTTCGTTTTCGACAACGAAACGATGCTGAACCATCGGCTCGATCTTCTTTAATGGAACTGAACCTAACCCATGGAGCGAGCCCCAGAGTGACACAGGCTTCCCGCCTGTGCTCCGGCCAGGGTGCGCCTCCCCATAGGCGAGCCGCCAATCGTGTTTGGCATGAATTGCCCGTTATGAAATGCGGACTTTCAGCGCCAATGGTGCGGTCGGAAGTTCCCGAAGGTCACATACGGAGGACACCATGAAATGCGACTTTCAGCGCCAACGGCGCGGCCCCATACCAGCCTGGGGCCAAGGCTTTGCGCAGCCCCAGGAACCCAGTCTCCATGCGGCTAGGGCTGAAAGCCCGACCCATCCCCCCGAAATAAAACGGGCCTTCAGCCCTAAGGCGTTGTGGCGCAAAGACCTGGGGCGATGCCCCAGGCTGATATGGGACGGACCTTTGGTCCTAAGCAAAACTGATGCCGAACAGTATTGGCGGGACGCCTGTGCCACCCTCCGTAAGCTCACGTTTCTTTCCGGGAGGGCCGGATGTTAATCCTCGTGGCCGGTTGTGGCTATATCGGTTTGGAGGCGGCCCGGAGCTTTCACGCGCTGGGCTGGGAGGTAACGGGGTTGACCGCGACCGCCGAGTCGGCCCGGCGGCTTGAATCGGAACCGTTTCGAGTGGTCGCTTGCGATATCAACGATCGCGAGTCGCTTGCGGCCTTGTCTCCGCGCGGCGCGCCTTTCGACGCGGTGTTGGACTGCGTCAGTTCCGGGCGGGGCGGAGCCGACGATTACCGCCGGGTTTACCTTGAGGGAGCGCGCAGCCTGATCGAGACGCTGCATCCGGCGCGGTTTCTCTTTACCAGCAGCACCTCCGTTTACGCGCAGACCGACGGCGGCACGGTGACCGAGGAAAGCCCCGCGACGCCGGACCGGGAAACCGGGCGCATCCTGAAAGCGACCGAGGAGTTGGTCCTGGCCCATGGCGGGCAAATCGCGCGGCTGGCCGGGATTTACGGACCGGGCCGTTGGGCGCTCTTGAGTTCATTCCTGGAAGGGCGGGCCGTCATCGAGGGCGACGGCTCCCGGGTGATCAATCAGATTCACCGCGACGACGCCGTGGCGGCCTTGGTGCTCCTGCTCACGCAACCCGCTGCGCCTGGGATCTTTAATGTCGCCGACGATGAACCCATGGCCCAAGCCGAGGCTTTCCGGGCCTTTGCTGAGTTCTACCAAAGACCGCTTCCTCCTGCCGGTCCTGTGGATCTGAGTCGCAAACGCGGCTGGACCAGCAAGCGAGTGAGCAACGCCAAGCTACGCGCGCTGGGCTGGAGCCCGCGTTATCCGTCCCTGCGGGAGGCGCTGATTACGGCGCGCTGAGAGCGCTCAAGGAACACGGTTGCTTTTGAATCGGTTGTCCGGTGTGTAATCGGAGTCTTCCCCCAAAGCTGTGGAGCACCACAGCACTACAAGACGCTGGCGCGCGTCAAAAACGCCGTCTGATTCGCGGTAGCGCCTTGTAATGCGCGCGCCTCTGCGCCGCTTTGGGATGGAGCGCCGATTTCACTCCTGCACCACTGGCCAAATGGAAAGCCTCCTACCGGCACACCTCTTCTTCCGGCGGGACGGCCATCCTCGCGGTGGCGTTTTCCGGGTATTCGAAAACTTTCCCTTCGTAATTGCGGATTACGACTTTTTCCTCGTCGTGGAAGAGTTGATAGTCCGGGTTGATCGGGACTTTGCCGCCGCCGCCCGGCGCGTCGATGACGTATTGGGGGATGGCGTAGCCGGTGGTGTGCCCGCGCAACCCCTCGATGATCTCGATCCCCTTGCTGACCGGGGCTTGCAGGTGGGAGGAACCCTGGATCAGGTCAAGCTGGTAGATGTAATAAGGACGCACCCGGCACATGAGGAGCTTGTGGACGAGTTGCTTCATGGTCTCTACGTCGTCGTTCACGCCCGCCAGGAGCACGCTCTGGTTTCCCAGCGGGATCCCGTGGTTGGCCAGCCGTTCCAGTGCTTCTTTGACTTCCAACGTGAGTTCCTTTGGATGGTTCACATGAATGCTCATCCAGAGCGGATGATACTTTTGAAGCATCGCGCAGAGTTCCGGCGTGATCCGTTGCGGCAGGAAAATGGGCACGCGGGTGCCAATGCGGACAAACTCGATATGCTCGATGGCGCGGACGCGCTTGAGCAGGTATTCGAGTTTGTCGTCTGAAAAAAGGAGGGGGTCTCCCCCGGAGAAAAGGACGTCGCGAATCTCCGTATGCTTTTCGAGATAGCGGAAGGCGGCTTCGAAATCGGTATGCAACTCCTGTTCCCCGGCGCCGCTGACCACCCGGCTGCGGGTGCAGTAGCGGCAATAGGAGGCGCACCGGTCGGTCACTAGAAACAAGACGCGATCTGGGTAGCGGTGGACCAGGCCGGGCACGGGCATGGCGGAGTCCTCGCCGCACGGATCGGCCATTTCAAACGGGGAAGTCCACGTTTCCTCAACGCGCGGGATCACTTGGCGGCGGATGGGGCAGTTCGGGTCCGTCGGGTCGATCAGGTTGAAGAAATGCGGGGTGACCGCCAGCGCCAGCTTATGGCCGGAGAGCAGCACGCCCGCCCGCTCTTCCTGGGTCAGATCCAGATGCCGCTCCAGTTGAGCCAGAGAGGTAATCCGATTTTTTAGCTGCCATTTCCAGTCGCTCCACTGAGCGGGGTTCGCTTCGGGCCAGTATCCGGGCGCGTGCGAAGCAAACGCCTTCACGTTCTTATGCATGGTTTCGCGCAGGTTAATCTCGGTTTAAGGGTTGTCAACTGGTTGCTGCGGGAGCGCCGGACCGAAGCGCGGGCGTCCACCTGGGCGATGTCCCAGCAAGGCTGGTATGGGGCCGCTCCGTTGGCGCTGAAAGTCGCATTTCATAACTGACAATTTTCATGCCGAACACCCTTGGCGTTCCGCCCGCGACCGCAAATACAACCACTTTGAACGGACGGGCCATGGACCTGTCATACGTTGCATTCATTATGGTTTCGTATCGTATTCTACCTCTGCTTGGTTGTGTTTTGATCGCGATGCCGCTTTGGGCCCAACCGTCTGCTCCGTCTCCGGTTCCGGTTTCCGCCCCGCCCCCATCGTCCGCTTTGAGCCTTCTTCATCAACTCGATGAGGGATTCGTCGAAGTCTTCAACAAAGTCGCCCCGGCTGTGGTGGTGATCGACACCACCGGCAAGGCTGCCGCCAGCAACGAACCCAAGGAGAGCGATTCCGAAGCGTTCGACTTCTTTTTCCGCTCTCCCGATCCCGATTCCCACAAGCAGTTCCGCATGCCCGAGCCTCCCGCCAAGAGCGAGGGGTCCGGGTTCATCATCCGCGCCGACGGTTACATCGCCACCAACCAGCATGTTGTCGATGGCGCCGCAAAAATCAGCGTGAAGCTTAAGGACGGGCGCACTTTTCCGGCAAAGCTGATCGGAGGCGACGAGCGGACGGACATCGCCGTCATCAAAATCGACGCCGCCAACCTTCCGGTGGCCGAACTCGGGAACAGCGATGCCGTGCGCACCGGCCAGATCGTTTGCGCCATCGGCGTGCCGTTTGAACAGGATTATTCGTTCGCGATGGGGTGCGTCAGCGGCAAAGGACGCTCAAAGCTCACTTCCACCGTTACTTATGAGGATTACATCCAGACCGACGCCCTGATTAACCCCGGCAATTCCGGCGGGCCGCTCTTCGATGTCGATGGCCGGGTGGTCGGGATGGTTGCCCTGATCAACAAATACCAGCGCGGGCTTGCGTTCGCCATCCCCTCGAACATGCTCAAGAGCGTCAGCGAACAGATGATCGCCACGGGAAAGGTGGTCCGGCCGTGGCTGGGGATCCGCATCGACACCCTGGGGGAGGACTCCGCCTTGCGCGACCAGTTCCAGGGGATCGACAAAGGGGTGATCGTCACCACGATCGAAGCCGATTCGCCGGTCGCCAAGAGCGACTTGCGCCCTGCGGATGTGATCACCGAGGTGGATGGAACGCCGGTAACCACGGCTCGCGAACTTCAGAAGATCGTCTTGACGAAAAAAATCGGGGAATCGCTCACCCTGACGGTCTGGCGCAACGGCAAGACCCTCAAGGTGCCGGTAAGCACCGGGGAGTTGCCCTCCCCTGAAGGCCCGCGACTGACCACCGAGCGCAATACACCGGGCAAACCCGGAGAAAGCCTCCAGGGATTGCAGATCAAGGATTTGGAAGGCAGTCCGGGCGGGAAGCCGTCTCGCGGGGTCGTGGTGGTGACCGTTCAGCCCGACAGTCCGGCAGCAATCACCGGGATCCAGCCAGGGGACGTTATCACCGAAATCGATTCCAAGCCGGTGACCGACTCCGCCACGGCTCGCAAGCTATTGGCCAACCCGGACGGGAAAGCCAAGATGCTATTATTTTTAGAACGTAAGGGAAAAAAGACCTTCGAGGTGCTCAAAATCGATAAGTAGGTGTTCCTTGGTTGGGCGACCGGCGTCAGCGGGTGTCTGGCGCCGGCCGTTTCTTTGTGAGAGGCCGTCTTTATTCCTCCTTGTTGCCAACCGCCCAGTCCCAGTGTAAGGGTGCCGTGTGAACCATCAGCGTTTGATCACAGAAATCGGCAAAAGCCAGCGGCTACGAATCGTCAATTGCCTGAAACGAACCCAAGGCCTTAGCGTCGGGGAGCTTTCGGAGGCGATTGGGATGAGCTACATGGGGGTCAAACAGCATTGCATTGACCTGGAGCAACGGGGCTATCTGGAGACGCGCCGCCGCCCAAGAGCCATGAATCAGGTCGGTCGCCCGGAACTTGTTTATCGGCTCACGCCAAAAACCCATGATTTATTTCCTGTGGCCAGTAATGAGGTCACCCTGGAACTGCTCCGCTCCGCCGAGGCCCTCTATGGTCCGGCTGCTCCAGAAAAATTGCTCTTCCACGTTTTTCAACGAAAAGCCGAGCAGTATCTGGCCCGGCGGGAACAGGCAAAAGTCGAGTTATTGGCAGAACGGGCCGAGTGGTTTGCGAAAGTCCGCGACTCCGAAGGCTACATGGCCGAAGTGCAATCCGATGAACCCGGATTGCGGATCGTCGAGCATCATTCGCCCATCACCAGCCTCTTGGATGCGTATCCGGCGTTATTGGGCCGGTTGGAACAGGAGCTCTTTGCCAAGGTGCTGAACGTGACGGTCAAGCGCGAGCAAATTTCCACAGCCGGTCTCTACTCGTGCGTTTTCCGGCTGGCGTAGCGGCCAAGAAGAGCCTCGCGCCAGGAACGCTAACTATGGCCTGATCAAGTTCCCGCTCCATGCCAAATGGCGGCGCTCATGAAGCAGACCA
>SESA01000333.1_pt1 | contig 32595 bp, 24 predicted proteins | sample 3171451 | NCBI WGS metagenome assembly SESA01 (sample SAMN06051862, study PRJNA518727) | freshwater metagenome | biome: subpolar coniferous forest; feature: holomictic lake; material: water; isolation source: holomictic Lake 227, 8 m depth | place: Canada: near Kenora, Ontario | collected...
GTTTTTTCCCGCCGTATACTGCACCCATAACAAGCAGTATCCCTAGTCCACCGTCAATAGGCGCCCCTGCCGGACCCTGGTTCCCGCCTGCACCATGTTCAGAGGGAGGAGGCGGGGCATCAGGACCATCACTGTATGCCGGAAAAGCAGTCATCATCATGAACCCGCATCCCAGCACTATTAGCTTTACCTTTGTTTTCATATTCTAATGATTATTTGATGAATAAAAGTTTCTTTGAAACCCAGGCACTTCCTACCGATATGCGAACTGCATATACAGCTGGCGCAAGATTCAGATGAACCCTCGTTATCCCTGGAGGAATAAGCTGTTCAACTATCCTCTTCCCGGCCATGTCATAAACCCCAAGCATCTCGCAGCCCAGGAAATCTTCCAGTCCTTCTATCCTTAGATCTCCTTTATCGGTGTATAGCTTTACCTTGTTTAAGATCGTGGGTGCATAAGTACCTGATGTATTTCTGTAATGAAGGAAGAATCTTGAATTCTCCTCGGGATTCAGACTTATGAAATTATAGAAAGGCTGTTCCCTCAGGTCGATGGTCTTTCCTTCTATGCGGTCTTCAAGAAGAAATACATCTTCGGCTGAGAATGTTTCCAACCCGCTGAATTCGAATCTCAGGGTGTCGGTATTGCCTTTTTTGATTCCCAGGGGGATTATACAGGTTCCGGTAAGGGTATCAAGCTGCAAAACCGAATATTTCTTCATGTTCTGAAACAAATACAACTGAGGAGCCTCCCTGAATCCGGTAAGCTTTGCAACATTGTACAGGGATCCCGGGGGGCCAGACAGTGGTCTTGGATTATACAGTACTGTTTCATCAGAGTAACTTCCACCCAAGAGCTTCGTTTTTAATACAAGGGCTGTCGTCGAATTTTTGTAAGCACACTGGTTGCTGTGAATGCGAGAGGCCTCTGGTATGACAAGCGAGGGAGATGGCCCGTCTGCTTTTACAAAAAAGCCCTGCATTGCAGGTATTTTACCTCCGTCAAGTGTTCCTGTAAAACCATTCCAGGTTTTATAGTTGCCCGATATCGCATCCCACACCCAGACAGCATTCTGTATATTGGTTTTAGGCCAGGTATGTATATCAGCATTAATGGCTGATGTGTAAGGATTGCCGGCAAGGTTGTATCCTGCATAACTACCTGGGGAATATGATACAGGAACATCAAGATTCTCATTACATGGGGTGCCGGTGAAGTTTTTGGTCACATCGCTGGCATATGCTGCCAGGTAACCTGTTCCGGGTTTGAAGATCCTCTGATCCCCTGGCTGGAAGGATGTATTCCATAAGCCTGTGACTGTTTTCGAATTCATCCATTGGGATGATACTTCATCCCAGCGGTAAAAGTCGGTGCCGGGTTCAGGGGGGTCGGCGACGAATTCAGGCTGAATATCCTGAGAACCGACAGGAGAGGATATCAGGTGATAATTTGCATCATCCGGAGTAAGGTATTTCGGGATAAATCTCTCAGCTTTCAGAGTGCCGGTCCCGTTAAGGGTTCCATGATAGATAAATGAACCCGGAGCATTGTCAGCGTTCCCTGACTTCAGTATAATCCCATCCGCAGAATTAAGATCAAAATCTCCCTGAAGTGTCACAGAAACCGATTGCGGAATTACCAGGCTGCAGCCGTTGTTTATAATCAAGTCTCCATTAATCGTGAGTTCTCCCGGGCAGACTCTCTTCTCTCCGGATCCGCTGAGTACCAGGTGCCCGTAAGCTGACGGATTACCCACGTTCTGGGCCGAGGTTCCTGAATATTCTATAGTTGATGCGGGTGAGAAGTTATATGAATTGTAAGCCAGTCCGATGTTTCCCCAGTCGCCTGATGTAAAATTCAGTTTTCCTCCGTCGTTGATGTTCGTCATATGGCATGCAGAACCACTGCTGGTGCAGACAACCGAACCTGTATTGACCACTCCACCGTTATTGATGGTAAACGATACTGTGTAAGCTGTGGAATTGTTATCGGTTGTGAGGTATAGTAATCCGCTTACAGTGAGAGTTCCATTCACGATGACCGACCCACCGTAGCTTGATCCGTTGGAAGCGTTTGATCCGTCAATGCAAACGTTACCAGGGGTACCGCCGCTGCCGGGACAGTTAAGAGTACAGCCCGGGCTGATAATGATATGAAAATTTGAAGCTGACTTGTTGTTATAAACAGCAGTGCCGTTGTATCTAAGGTTCACGGTCATCCCTATGGTCAGGGTTGTGGATGAATTCAGCCCGGCGTTCTTGCGTATCCTTGAAGCATCGAATGTACCACTGCCGCTGATCAGGCAGCTTGAACCTTCGAAATTAAATGAGATCCCGTCAAGTGTTGAGTTATTCCCGATGGTCCCATCGCAGATAATATTTCCATAGATATCGACATATCTCTGGCTGCCGCCTGTGTTGGCATAGAGCTTTCCCCCGCTTTCAACGATGAGATTCGTGCAGGATTTCGTCCCGCTGCTTGGAATGGTAACGGTATGGCCGCTTTTAATGGTCGCCTGGTCGCCCTGTACAGGGACTACGCCTCCCACCCAGGTTGAAGTACTGGTCCATGAACCAGACTGTGCTGAAATAATATCAGTTGCTTCACAATTAAGTGATAACCAGGATAATAGCCAGCAGGCTATAAGTCCTTGAAAAATGTTTCCTTTCATAAGCTTTTTATTGCTTAATCCGGGAAGTCTTAAAAAGTGATAGGGTCTGAGAGGAAAAAATGCCTATTTTTTATGAACAGGTTTGCGGAAGTAGATTTTTCCTTTGGAATATTTTGAGCTTTTTTTGACGGTGTGAGGCGGAGCAGGACTGGCTCTTTTGCCGTTTACATATTTTGCAATGAAGGCATCGGGGATCTCTTTTGAAGTCCTCAGCGAAGTCATCAGCTTCCTTGCATCATTAACATTCACGAAAGATCCAATGGTATACCGGTACCAGCCTCCTGAAAACTCTTTTGAAACGGCCTGGCTGAGTTTGAATTTCTCTTTTACCTGTTCGGCTGTGTATGTATTCTCTTTAAAAGCGTAAATCTGGACCCTGTAAGTGACCCCTTTTACAGCTTTTACCGGGGATGACATTATATTCGTGTCGGGTATAAATTCTTCGGATATATTGGTATCGGGCAGAAGCAGGTTTTCCACTGGATGAAGACTGTCACTCTGCTGGACTTTCGGTTTGGAATTGGCATTTGCAACTGCTGCTTTTGCAGCCAGTTCTTTTTGTCTTTCAGCTTCAATCTCTGCGGCCAGCAAAGGTTGAGGAGGGGGCGGACCGATTTGTTTCTGGTATGAAGCCTGCCCGAGCTTATCATTTGAAGGTTTGTTGAAATTATAGGTAACATTAAAAGCCAGCAGGCTGTAGGAGTCATACGGGAAGCCCCCGGGCGTAGCATCAAGGTTGTCGCTTAAAAGGCTTCTCAGGGTCCATTCCAATCCGAGATTTACTTTGTCTTTAATGCTGAAATAAGCTCCAAGTCCGGCCGGCACCACAAGGTGAAGATTGAGGTTCTCCCAGCTTCCGTCCCTGCCGATAATTTCACCGGTGGTTATATCTTTCTTTTTCGTGATCCAGTCAACAGCGCCTGCACCCAGGGTGCCGTAAACAAAGAAAAAACGTTTCGGATTGTATCGTCCAAAGAGATTGCTGAAGTTGATGGTTGTGTTCACGTTTAATTCGAAAAGGGTGCTTTCGAAATATTGGTTACACGGGCTCCCATCCTTATATTTGGTCTTTTCACCGGCCAGCTGTCCGTAAAGGAATTGTCCGCGTAACATGAAAACATGGCTCAGCTGCCGGTTAAGCGAGAGGGTTCCTGCAAAACGTAGTTCATTAATCGGGCTTGTAGCAGGAAAAAAATTGTTCTCTTTAAGGTCTCCGAAAAAAATGTTTGGCCCACCGCTCAGGCTCACCGACCAGTTGTCCCAAAAGCGTTTACCCAGGAGCCCGTTAGTCTGGGCCTGAGCACCGGAGCCAAAAAATAGCAAAAAGAGGATGATCAGCAGTGGAGTAGATTTATGCATGCAGAGTGTGACAACTTGGATCCGGAGTAAAGATACGTGCATAAGTTTTAGAAACACTCTCTGATGGAAGAACTTTATTAACAACCCATTGTTACTTTTTAAGTTGGAGAGCTTTAGAAAAATCGCTTACCGAATTGGCATAATCACCCATGGCCTTGAGAGCAAATCCCCGGTAATAATACCCGTCGGAAAAATCGGGTTTAAGTTGAACCACAGTTGTGAAATCCGCCACCGATTTTTTGTACTCCTGCATTTTCAGGTATACCAATCCACGGTTGCAAAGTGCATCGACCCCGCCTTTGTTTTTACGTATTGCAGTTGTAAGGTCCGACAAGGCCCTGCTGTATTTTTCCATATAAGCAAAAAGGCACCCCCGGTTATTATAACCCATATACGATGGGTATTGGCCCAGCAACAGGTCAAAGGCTTTCATGGCCTGGATATTATCCCCCGAAAGCCTGTATAGATAACCCAGATCAAGAAGGATCAGACTGTCATCGGCCGGTTTAAGTTCGTGCACCTTCACAAGCATGTCGATAGATTTCTTGTACCTGCCGAAATTATAACTCCATGTCGCATAATTGTAATAGGCCTCAAGGAATTTCTGTTCCCTTGAGCAAAAACCATAAAGTGCATCAATAAGCAGGGAATCGCTTGGCCTGGTTAACACCTGGTTGGTCCCAAGTATATATGAAATGAAAATCCTTTCCTGAGTAAACTCCGCATTGTTCCAGTAATCGGGCTTCATCAATTGCTGTGGAGGAACATTCAAGGTCGTACCGCATATATTAAGCACGCTGTCGTTCCAGTGAAGCTGCATATAAGAGAGTGCAATGAAAAAGTTACAGAAGTTCCTGTTGATGTTGCTATCGACCCTTGCAATTTTGAAATCGCGGATGGATTCGAAATACATTCCCTGTTTCAGAAGGCTGATGCCACGGTAGAAATGGATTGCGCTTTTGGCATTGCTCTTGGGGAAAAGATCCTCCTTGTATTTATCGGCAAGAGATGCAAAATCGGTTTTATATTTCAGGATACAGAGTTCCCTTAAGGGCGGAATCTGGTCTTTTCCCTGTTTATCACCTGGATTGACAGTTGCTGTCGGGCTTGTCTTTGGGGTCGCTTTCTTCTGAGCATGGCAAAATGCAGGCAGGACTAAAATTAGCAGGGCTGCAGCAATGTATGAACACTTTCTCATGAGAAGCAAATATAAAGCATTCGCATCTAATTTTACAACATACCCGCTCAAGATATTACTGGATTATTAACAACGATTTCAATGAAATGCACTTGGTTTTTTACGATTGCGGATGAGGAACACCGGAGTCCATTCGATCGAGACCCAGGCGTAACTTACAGGCTTCCCGTTCTGGAAGCTCCAGCCGTTAAAATTTTGCATGCCTGCACCGGGAAAGAGAAGTGAATAATCAAATATAAGTTCCAGGTTGGGTATGGGAAGCCAGCTGAAATTCAACTCGGCGATATGCATGAAGCTTGGAGGGACCTTGACAATCCTGACAAGCATGGAGTCGGGTACAAGCTGTCTTATATAAGGGTGTGGAAGACTTAACCAATGATAAGTCGCTTCGATAGAGACCTTCTCTGATAGAATGAAGATGGCCTTGAAGGAAAGGTTATTGAGTCCCTGGTGCTCATTACTTCGGGTCATCCCGGTAAACAGCCCGCCAGCGCCGATATTTTTTGCGGTATTGCCATAAAGCAGGCTGAAACCATGAACTGTGGTCTTCATTCCAATGGAATCAGACAGGTCGTTACCACCAAAATGTTCGAAAGCAGGCACCAGGTTAAACCATTCAAGCGGGTGAAAGGCAACATAAGCCGCATAGTAATTTGCAGAAAGCCTTCTGCCGTCAGGAATATGACCGAACTGATAGTACCCCACCAGGTTTACGTCCCATGAAGGCCAGGCGATCCAGGCAGTCCCTCCAATCGTATTCTTGATGTAAAGTGTACTCAGGTCGATCCCGTTGTCGTTTGCATCCCATGTGTCGCTGAATATCAGCGTGAGCTGACCGTCAAACAGTTTTTTCATGCCATATAACCAGCCCATGTAACGGTAATTGTTTATATCGGGATCGGTGCTGAGTATAATATACTCTTTCCCCAGACGGTTGAATGCAAAACCAATGTCGGCCCAGAGTGAAGTGTCAGGTTTCAGGTAATGCAGAATAATGGCATTATGAGAAGTGACAAGCCGGTTCCAGTCCCTCGACTGAAAAAACAGGTTAGTCGTGTAATCGATCTGTATCCTTCCTGCCTGCAGAGACAGATTTTTATTAAAATTAAATCTAACCCAGGCTTCATAAACGTTGGCATTGAAATAAGCAGGAACGTTGATGCTATAGAGGTTGCTTCCTTTGGTGAAAGATCCTCCCAATGATAAATAAGCCCCGAACCTTCTGCTGTTATAACGCAGATCCAGTTCACCATATCCCAGCACATTGTACAAATTGCTTCTTGTAGAATCGGAAAACGTTCTTCTGAGGTTGTAGTATTCTCCCCTGAGGCTGAAATCTCCTGAAAAGATGAACTGTGCTTTCGCCGGTTCAGCCCAGGATGCCATCCGCAGTAAAACAAACAGGAATAAGATTCTGTACAGGAAAATTTTATGAGGAGAGGAAAGCGTCATCCTGAAAATTTGAGCAAAAATAGTTTATTTGTTATAATGCAGATATCATTATCGCGTTATACTTTCCGATAATCAGCAGTCTTTTAGTATTTTTACCGACTTCAAAGAACCCTAACATCATTTTATGAAACAATTCCGCAAATATAATACGATTGCAGGATGGATAGTATTCGCAATCGCCGCTATTGTTTACATTAAAACCGTGGAGCCCACGGTTAGCTGGTGGGATCCGGGCGAGCATATCGCCACTTCATATAAGCTTCAGATCGGGCATCCTCCCGGGGCGCCTACCTTCCAGCTTATGGCACGCTTTCTCTCGCTTTTTGCATTCGGAGATACCAGCAAAGCTGCGGTAATGATCAATATGGTTTCGGTGCTCAGCAGCGCTTTCGTGATCCTGTTCCTGTTCTGGATCATCACTATGATTGCCAAAAAGATGCTGATTAAACCCGGAGAGGATATGACGCAGGAGAACATGTGGACTATTCTTGCTGCAGGTTTTGTAGGGGCTATGACATTTACCTTCACCGATTCCTTCTGGTTCTCGGCCGTGGAAGCCAACGTGTTTGCGATGTCGTATTTCTGCACTTCCGTCGTGATCTGGGCCATTTTTAAGTGGGATGAGATGGCGGATGAAAAACACAGTTACCGATGGCTGATTTTCGTAGCTTTCATGATCGGGCTCTCAATCGGGGTTCATCTTCTGAACCTTCTTACCATTCCTGCTCTGTCGATGGTTTATTATTTCAGGAAATATAGTCCGACAAAATGGGGAATAGTTACCGCCATGGGCATCTCATTCGCCCTGGTAGCCAGCATGATGTATTTTGTAATACCATGGATCCCTAAATTTGCAAGTTACTTTGAACTGGCTTTTGTAAACGGACTGGGAATGCCTTTTAATTCCGGGACAATCATTTATTTCCTGCTCTTTTTCGGACTGCTCATATGGGGTTTATGGTATACAAGAGCAAAAGGGAAGACGGTACTGAACACCATCCTGCTTTCACTATCATTTCTGCTGATCGGATATTCTTCCTTCGTTTCTCTTGTGATCAGGGCAAATGCCGACACACCAATAAATGAAAACAAACCCAAGGATGCTATTACGCTTGTTTCTTTCCTGAACCGCGAGCAATATGGAACCTGGCCTTTCCTTTACGGACAGTATTATACAGCCCCTGTGATTGAATATAAGGACGGAAGCCCGATCTATAAAAAGAATGCGGCAACCGGGAAGTATGAGGTTATCGACGACCGCAAGGGAACAATCCCGGTGTACGACCCAAGATTTACAACTCTCCTGCCCCGTATGTGGTGCACAAACCAGGACCGGCCCGGAAGTTCTGAATTTTTCAAAAACTGGGGAGGACCAGGTATCCCCATGGACATTACAGGACCCGATGGCAAGCCACAGACAGTAAGCAAACCGACCTTCGGCGAAAACCTGAAATTCATGTTCACATACCAGTTCAACTGGATGTACTTAAGGTATTTTCTCTGGAATTTTTCAGGGAGGCAGGATGATATACAGAGTTTCGGAAGTGTCAGGAACGGAAACTGGATCACAGGGATCCCTTTCATTGATAAATATCATGTGGGAAACTCTCTCACCGACCTTCCCGACAGCGTGAAATCAAGAGCTTCTCATAAATATTTCATGCTTCCGCTAATCCTGGGATTAATTGGATTCTTTTTTCAGATCAAAAAGGATTACAGGAACAGCATCATTGTCATCCTTCTGTTTCTGCTGACCGGGCTTGCGATAACATTTTATCTTAATCAGAAACCTTTTGAACCGAGGGAACGGGATTACTCCTACGCCGGATCCTTTATGGCGTTTTCAATTTGGATAGGTCTCGGGGTGATAGCCCTGGTTGATTTCATCCGGGAAAAAGCAAAACTGAAAGGATTTCTGCCGATAATCCTGGTTACAGTCATTACAACCCTCCTTGTTCCGGGAGTTCTTGCCCAGCAGAACTGGAAAGACCATGACCGCACCGGAAAATATTCGGCCAGGGATTTTGCTGCAAACTACCTGAATTCCTGTGATAAAAATGCCTTGCTGATAACAAACGGTGACAACGATACCTTCCCCTTGTGGTATAACCAGGAGGTGGAAGCAGTGAGGCCCGATGTACGAATTATCAACAGGGAACTTGCTTCAGGCTCATGGTATATCGAACAACTGTATAAAAAAATGTATGATTCGGAGCCTGTGAAACTCACCATTCCCGTTGAACAATACCAGCCTGGAACCAATGATATTATAACGTATTATGATGTCGGACTGAAAGGATATGTTGAGCTTAAAGATCTTGTCGACTTCATAAAAAGCAAGGATCCACAGACTTTTGTAACCATGCAGAACGGGGAAAAGATCAAATTCTTCCCTGCGAAAAAGATCAAGATCACGGTAAATAAGGAAAATTGCCTGAAATACGGGATTGTGCCTGAGTATTTCAAAGACAAGATGGTTGATTCAATCACTTTCAATATCAAATCCAACCTGTTATACAAAAACGATATCATGACTCTTGACCTGATCGCCAGCAGCGACTGGACAAGGCCGGTGTATTTTGCAGCTCCGAATTCGGTACGCAATTTCCTCGATATTGAGAAATACTGTTATATGGAAGGCTGGGTCTATAAATTCATGCCGGTAGCTCCCGATTCGACCAATTACATACCCTCGCTTGGAAGTATCGATGCAAAGGGTTCCTATGACATCATCATGAATAAGTGCAAATGGGGAAACCTCGATGCTCCTGGTGTTTACGTGGATCCTGAAAGCCTCAACAGTTCGATGAGGCCAAAGATGGATGCATTGTTTGTGGGACAGATGCTGCTCGACAAGGGAATGAAGAAAGAGTGTAAAGCCCTGGTAGATCTTTACCTGTCGAAATTCCCTGATCCGAAATTCGTGTATGATATGTACAACCTCCCCTTTGTCGAAATGTACTACAAAACCGGAGATCCGGCAAGCGCTGTGAAGCTGAGCAACAGGATCGCCGAGGTGATGGGGCAGAACCTTGATTATTATGCTTCATTTTCGTCTGCATTAAAGCCTGATTTTCTTGAGGATGTTCAAACTGCACTGGAAGTGCTAAACCGACTGAAGGATGCAGCTGTGCAAAACAACCAACCCGGGCTTGCTCAAAAAATTGGGGTATTGATTAAGCAGAAGAATCCCGGGATTTAGTATATTAGCATGCTGTTGAGGTCCTTATGCAACTTTTTAGTGGTAATAAGGGTCTTGAGTATTAAAGATGTCATTATGATCAGTAAATTCTGGCTCTGCCAGATCATTTTCGTATTGTTATTCTGTTTCACCTGTTCAGCCAACGCTCAGGCCAGGACCCCCGATACACTTGGCGCAGACCTCAGGAGAGACTATATTCCTGTTACCAAAGAACAATACAATCTGCTGTTGATCTTTCAGAATGCCAGGTATGCCAGAAAACAGAATCCTGCCAAAGCAATTGAATTATACCAGGAATTCTATGACAAATCGGTTAGGGAGAAGGAAATGTATTATGCCGCTACAGCCCTTTTTGAAATCTGCCGGGTATACATGGACCAACATCTGTATTTCCAGGCGATGGAGTATTCCTTAAGGGCTTACCAGGTTCTTGCCGACAATGATCTTGAGAAAAAGTCGAACTACTTCATGATCGGGATAGGCAATTGCTATTTTCAAACGGGGAATTACCTGATTGCCGAAGGGGATTTTAAAAAGGCCGAACAGCTCTTCGTTCAGAACAATGACCATTTCGGGATTGCCGTTGCTCAGAATAATATAGGGCTATGCAAGCAAAAACTTAATCAGCAGGATTCTGCCCTGGTTTATTTTAAGAGAGCTTTATCGCATCGCAACAAAACAAGGCAGCCCGCAATTATCGGCCATTCCTATTATTACATCGGGACCGCATATGCAAACCTTGGAAAAGTTGAGGAAGCAAGGCGGTATTTCAACCTTGCCATACCACTCCTGAATCTGATAGTTGATGATATCTTCCTCAGGCATGATCTGAGTTCGACCCTCGGCGAAGTGTATTTTGAACTCGGAAAACTGAATGCCCGCGAGAAAGAACCAAAGGAGGCAATCCTTAATTTTACAAAAGCGCTTGAGATCTTTGACACAATTGCAGAGCAGGTCAAAGAACCCCCGGTATACATTGCCATCGGCTATAGTTATCGTGACCTAAAGGATTTCCCTCTGGCGATGAAAGCATACAGGGATGCTTTAAGAATTGCGTACTCCAAAGAATTGCTTGACGTGGAAAAATCCTGTTATCAAAACATGATCCAGGTCTTCCAGCTGACCAATAGAACTGATTCGGTTTCGGTTTACCTGGAGAAATTCTATCATGTAACCGATACGATTCAAGCACAGATGATTAGCAGCCGTTTCAATGAAATCCGCCTGGCGCTTAAGATCAGGGAAGCAGAAAATGAATCCAGGACTCTTCAGCAAAAGAGCGATTACGCCATTGTTTTTTTCGTGACAGTTGGCTTCCTGATGCTTCTGCTGATCATTATTTCCCTGATATACATACGCAAGCAAAGAAAAAACGCAAAGATCGCTGCAGCTGAAATAAAAGCCAGGGTTCAGGCCGAAAAGGACTTGGAAAAGCTGAACCTCGAACTCAAGGAAGTCAATACCAATAAAGACCGTTTTATCTCAATAATGTCTCATGACCTCCGTAGTCCGTTCAATGCCTTATTGGGGTTCGCAGATCTTCTTGTTGAAGAGACTGCGGATAAGAACATCCCTGAGATCAGACATTATTCGAAAATTGTGCAGCAGATAGCCAGTGCGACCTTCCAGCTGCTCGAGAACCTGCTTACATGGTCGAGGCTTCAGATAGGAACAATACCTTTTCAACCTGCAAACCTTCATCTGTACGACGAAGTATCGGTTGTTATCGACACCATGATGGTTCTGGCTTCCCGCAAATCGATCCGTATCCGTAACCTGGTCAGCGCCGACGCCATGGTGATCGCCGATAATAACATGATCCAGGCAATATTTAGAAACCTGATCTCGAATGCCGTAAAATTTACAAAAGCTGAAGGCACAATAGAGATCAGAAGTGAATATACGGAGGGCTTCTATATAATCAGAATTTCCGACAATGGGGTCGGGATACCTCCTGAGATCAGCGGGAAACTGTTTCTCGAAACTAACGGACTGGTTTCTACCAATGGCACGGAAAATGAAAAGGGGCACGGATTAGGGTTGCTTTTATGCCGTCATATGGTTGAGAAGAACGGCGGGCGCATCTGGCTGGAATCGACTTCCGTTAAGGGAAGTACCTTTGCCTTTACATTGCCTCCGGTAAAAGATTAAAAATCACACCTTGCCTGGTTGAAAACCCCGGTATCAAGATCCATTATGCTCAGGAAACGCCGGTGCCCTGCGCCTGTATCCATCATGAACACATTCGAAAGCCTTGCAGGCTCATCCTTGAAAATAAGCTGGGTTGGAGAATGTCCGATGTAGATCTCACGGAATTCCTTAAATATCCTGCCATCTTCGTGGTATTTTAATGCATCCTGGTAAAGCGAACGGTTCCAGAGAAGGGTCCGCTTGTCTCCCTTCTGCTCTTCAAAAGGCCTGTCGCTGTCAAATCCGCCGTGCACGAACAGCCTGTTTTGCTTATCAATATGGTATAGCCGGGCAGTAGCAAAGAAACCCAAATGACTTTTTGCGGATTGAGGATTTATTTCATAATCCTTGATCGTTGTATGTGCTCCCTGGTAAACCCAGTCGGGAGAGATAAACCCAGTCTTCAGGTATTCAGAACACCATAAATCATGGTTCCCCATGATAAAAACCAGGTTTCTGACCTTCATCATCTCATCCACCACCCTGACGGGTTCCGGCCCCCTGTCGACGAGGTCACCAAGACTTATCAGCCGATCATTCTTATAGTCGAATCTTACCTTGCCGAATAATTCAATAAGTGGTTTGAAATTCCCGTGAATATCGCCGATTACAAAGGATCGGGGCATAACCAGTGTTTAAGGCGGATGAGGTGACTACTCAAAGAAACCGGGAATTCCGGAGTGGGATGTACTGGATTCGAACCAGTGACCTCGCGCGTGTGAGGCGCGCGCTCTGAACCGGCTGAGCTAACATCCCGGATTGAGGCAAAGATAGAAATTTCCGGGACACGGGTAAAAAGGTGAATGTCGAATATCGAATAAAGAATAACGAATATTGAATGAAAATAATTCAATGTTCAATGTTCAATGTTCAAAATTTGATATTCAAAGGCTTTCCTTTGTTCCTCTTCCAGGGGCTCGATCTTTTCGAAGTTTTTCCATTGGAAATTTACCCGACGGCCGTGTTCATCCCAGGAATAAACATTGTCGAACATCCGACCGAACCTGAATTTTGTTGAATCGTAATACACTGCATGGGCAACCTGTTCGCCTGTGCTGATATCGTTACCGATGAATGCATATTTTACATGCAGAAGGATTTTTCAGTCAAGTGAATCGACCAGGGCCTGCCTCAGCTTTAATGCCGCGGGCTCATCCAGGCAGATATCATAGTATAAAATGCTTTCCATATCAGCCATCTCTTCATCGTACCTGAATATCCTGACCCTGGTGTTATCCTGAACGATCCATGCCTCGAATTTTCCTTTCATGTCGATGATAGCTCTGCCTTTGTTTCCGAGGCGGATTGAAAGAAACCATTTATCCTTCCGCAGACGAATATAAACATGATGGGTAGTAAAGATATCGTCTCTTCTGCGGATGACGAAGTACACAAGGAAGCCGGAGAAAATTGCCGTGAAGAACAGAGAAGTGAACGCTTCGGTCATAAGGATGAGCCTTCCCGAAGTGGTAAGCGGATATATGTCGCCGTAACCTATGGTATGAAAAGAAACGATACTGAAATAAATGGCTTTTTCAAAATCGATGGGTTCGTACACCCTCTGTATTGGCCTGTAAAAACCTATGCTGTTGGTGTTGTAATACAGGATCGCAAACAGGAATATCAGGCATGTATAAATCACAATGGTTGAGACAAGGAACCAAAGGATCTCACGGGTTTTGGTTGTCAGTTGCATCTTGAAACTGCTTAGGTATTCCAAATATAAGAAAAAATCGTGAATCGGTTCCTGGTTCCTGGTGCTTGGATATTGGTAAGACTCACGGCCTCCAACATCTTCTTTTTCACAACATTCGTCATTCGTCATTCGTCATTCGTAACTAAATTATTTGTACCTTTGCACCCCAATTTGAAAATCATGGCTTTAAACAGAGTAAGAAATATAGGGATTGCCGCTCACATCGACGCAGGCAAGACTACAGTAACAGAACGTATACTTTTTTTCACCGGCGAAACCCGTAAAATGGGAGAGGTGCATGACGGTCAGGCAACCATGGACTTCATGAAGCAGGAACAGGAGAGAGGCATCACAATCGCATCTGCAGCTATTTCCTGCACATGGAATAATCATGCGATAAACCTTATCGATACCCCGGGCCACGTGGATTTCACCATTGAAGTGGAGCGCTCGCTCCGCGTAATCGACGGTATGGTCGCCGTTTTCTGCGCCGTTGGAGGCGTTGAGCCCCAGAGTGAAACGGTATGGAACCAGGCCGACCGCTACCGGGTACCACGTATTGCTTTCATCAACAAGATGGATCGCGTTGGTGCCGACTTCCCTGCAGTCGTCGAACAGATGAACAAATACCTCGATGCCAATGCATTTCCTTTTCAGGTGCAGATGGGCGAAGAAGAACATTTCGACGGCATTATCGACGTGATCGAGCGCAAGGCATACAGGTTCGAGGAAATGGAGAGGGTTGAGATCCCCATCCCCGAAGATTACAAAACAAAGGTTGAACAGGCCAGGGCAAAAGTTGTTGAAAAGGTGGCAGAATTCAACGAAGAGATCATGGAGATGTTCTTCGAAGAAAAGGACGTACCTTCAGACCTCCTGAAACGTGCTGCCCGCGAAGCTACCCTGAAGCTGCTTATCACTCCCGTGTTCTGCGGTGCTGCATATAAAAACAAAGGCATTCAGCTTATCCTTGATGCCGTGACCGATTACCTTCCTTCCCCCATCGACAAGGGAGCTGTCACCGGAACCGATCTTGATGATCCTGAAAAACTTCACACCTGCCATCCTTCACCCAAGGAATCTTTTTCGGCACTTGCGTTCAAACTCATCCATGACCCTTACGTCGGACAGCAGACCTTCACCCGGGTATTTTCAGGCACCCTGAGAAGCGGTATGCAGGTCTATAATTCCACCAAGAAAAAGCATGAGCGCATAGGCCGTATCATGAAGATCCATGCCAAAGAGAGGGAGGAAGTTGCCGAAGCCGGTCCGGGCGACATTGTAGCTCTTATCGGGCTCAAACTCACTAAAACAGGGGATACCCTTTGTGCCGATGAACATCGGTTGCTGCTTGAGAACATCCATGTTCCGCCTTCAGTTATTGAATTGAAGATAACACCTGCTAAGCGTGGGGACCAGTCGAAACTCGGTGAAGCTCTTCATAAGCTGACTACCGAAGATCCTTCATTCAACGTTAGGTATGACGAGGAAACCGAAGAAACCGTAATAGCCGGGATGGGCGAACTACACCTCGAAATAATCGTCGACCGGCTTAAACATGAATTTAAAGTCGATGCCATCGTTGGCGAGCCTTCTGTTGCATTCCGCGAAACCATTACCATGGAAGTCGAATCCAACCACAGGCATGTAAAGCAGACCGGGGGCAAAGGTCAGTTCGCACATACCGTTATGCGCATAGAACCGAATCCCGGCAAGGGCTTCGAATTTGTCGAACACATCAAAGGCGGTGCGATCCCTGCAGAATTTATCACTTCGGTAAGGAAAGGTCTCGAAAAGAGCCTTGAAAAAGGGATCATGGCTGGCTACCCGGTTGTAGACGTACGTGTAACCCTTCTCGACGGAAGTTTCCATGCAGTCGACTCATCCGATATGGCTTTCCAGACCTGTGCAGCAGTAGGCTTCAAGCAGGGATTCATGAAAGCCAGTCCCATTCTTCTCGAGCCTATCATGAAGGTAGAAGTGAATACCCCCGACGAATACATCGGCGATATCGTAGGCAACCTAAACCGCCGCCGCGGAAAGATCGAAGGCATGCGCCGCTACCGGAAAGGATCGCAGAAGATCAACGTATTTGTCCCGCTTATGGAAATGTTCGGTTATTCTAACCAGCTGCGCAATGTATCCTCGGGCCGGGCCAACTACGCTATGGAATTCTACCAGTATCAGCCGTTGCCGAAAGCAACACAAGAGGAAATTCTGAAGAAGATTGCAGCGGAGAAGAAATAATAGTTATCCGGCATTCGTTTGGATAGAAACAAAAAACATATGCGTTACAATATATTAGGAAACACAGGGGTCCTGGTATCAGAACTCTGTTTGGGAGCCATGACTTTTGGCGGAAGGGGTTTCTGGACCAATATCGGCAAACTTCCGCAGGAAGAAGTCACGAACCTCGTTAAGATCGCTGTTGAGAACGGCATCAATTTCATAGATACGGCGAACGTATATTCCGAAGGACTCTCAGAGATCATGCTGGGCCAGGCGCTGAAAGACCTTGGCATCAACCGACAGGATATCTTCATTGCCACCAAGGTAAGGGGACGGATGGGCGAAGGTGTAAACCAGGTAGGCTTGTCAAGGCTGCATATTCAGTACAGTGTGAATGACAGTCTGCAGAGGCTTGGCCTTGACCATATCGACCTGCTTTATATTCACGGCGTTGACCCTGCGACCTCTCTGGAAGACACCATGCGCGGACTCGAAGAGGTGGTTCAGTCGGGAAAGGTGCGTTACCTTGGCATCAGCAATCATCCTGCCTGGATGGTCGTAAAAGCCAATGCCATCGCTTCCGCCATGGGATGGAATAAATTCGTCGCCCTTCAGAATTATTACAGTATCGCAGGCCGCGATATCGAACGGGAGATCGTTCCCATGGCTGTTTCAGAAAACCTGGGCATCATGCCATGGAGCCCACTCGCAGGAGGATTCCTTTCGGGCAAATTCACAAGGGAAACTCAAAAAGCCGGGAACAGCCGCAGGGACGATTTCGATTTTCCGCCGGTAAATAAAGAAAAAGCCTACGATATCATTGAAGTGATGCAGGAGATTGCATCAGGGTACAATGTCAGCGTCGCAAGAATTGCTCTCGCCTGGATGCTCCGCAAGAAAGGAATTACCAGCATTATCATCGGCGCCAAAAATGAAAACCAGTTACGGGAAAACATTGCTTCAACAACATTATCGCTGACTGCGGATGAGATGTCCCGTCTCGACGCTGTAAGTGAATTAAGCAAGGAATATCCCGGGTGGATGGTCGAACGCCAGGCGGACGGTCGCTTACCGAAGTAACCGTGAGCCATGAGTCGTGAGCAGGATCACGAATCACGATTTTTTCTTCGCAGCACCATTGCCATGACTGCTACGGTCTAAATGAGCTCACCATTTGTTTTCCCTTAGTTTTAATTCAAATCTCTGTTCGCTCATGTAGCCCTGAGGCAGCCCTGGCAAGGTGCTGCGAATTACTCACGGCTCACGGCTCACGATTTACGCAGGCTGTACAAACCAACTCCAAACAGATATACCATACACCCGATCAGGACATAGATGCCGGCGATCACAGAACTGACGTCGGTGACCCAGCCGATTAAGAGAGGGATTACAGCTCCGCCGCTGATGGCGCTCATCATGAGGCCTGAGATTTCGTTGGTACGGTCAGGGTATCTTTCAACAGCAATCGAGAAAACAAGGGGCCAGATATTGGCTACGAACATCCCTACAAGAAAAACAAGAACCCAGGCTGCGGCAGCCGATGGAATTGCGATCATTGCCAGCAACGCAAGAATTCCGAGAAAGGAAGTCCCCATCAGGAATTTCCTTGACGACATTTTTGTGAGCATGATAGCGCCTGCAAAAGTTCCAAGCATACGTCCGAAGAAATAAACGCTTCGTCCCGATTCAGCTGCAGTCTGTTCGATACCGAAATGTTTGATCAGGATCTGTCCGGAGTTTGAATTGAAACCCACGTCAACCCCGACAACAACGAAGATCGCAAGAACCATAAGGAATATAAAACCATTGCCCAGCAGGCTGAATGCCGATCCGAAGGTTACATTGACAGATTCCAGCTTCCGCTCATCCACTTTGGTCATTCCCAGCCATACTGCAGTAAGTATGGAAACAATCCCGAAGACCAGGAACAGAAGCTTCCAATCGCCGAATTTCAGGGCGAAATAACCGGCAAGAGGAGCACCTATCATGGAGCCTATGGCCTTGATAAATTGTGAAAAACTCAGGAAACTCGAAGCCCGGTTTGAAGGCACCACATCCACGATCAGGGGATTTGCCGAGACCTGAACGATGGTGTTACCAATCCCAAGCAATGCAAACCCGAAGAGTACCATAGAGAACGAGTAGATGAAGAACGGGACCAGCAATCCGCAGGCAGTTACAAGAATACCGATGTTCAGCATATTGCGTTTACCTATCCTTGCCTGCATGATGCCAACCGGGACCGAGAGCAGCAGAAACCAGAGAAAGGCTGCTGAGGGGATCAATTGTCCGAGGGTGGCGCTCAGGCTCATGTCTTTGCTTACGCGGTCAACGCCAATTCCGACCAGGTCAACGAAACTCATGACGACAAAAGCCATCAGCACCGGCAGCAGTTTGGGGATATTCACTTTTTTTGTTTCCATGAAATTTTTGTTAGGGTGATCAATGAATGGCAAATATATAAAACTCCACCGACAGGAATAAAAAAAAGCTGCCTCCCCAAAGGAAGGCAGCCATCAAGCAATCAAGTCAACTAATCAACGTATGACGTCTGAACTAAATCAGGCGAAAAGACAGTTTAATGCGGTAATACTGGTTCAGCGGGCTTTCAAGTTTGGTGAATTTGATCTGTGCAAGCTGATCCTTGATATAGTCCGAAAGCTCTTCGTTGCTGCTGATGATGCGCTTGACGAGCAATTTGCCTTCGGTAGTTACGGTGAACAATACATCTGCGCAGCAAAGATTATCCTGGACTTTAATATATCCCGGATGTTTTACCTGGTGCTGTATGGCTTCCCTGATTGTAGCTGCGGTATCTTTAATGGTTTTCCCGGCGAAGGACGAGCCTCCCAGGATCAGAAGGGTGGTCAGAATGAGAATGAATTTTGAAAAGGTTTGCGGTTTCATGGTTGGTTCCTCCGATATATGTTGTGTGATATATGAGTCGTTTAATTTTTGGAAATGTTACAATGTTTTAAATATTTAACACATGTTTAACATTTCCTTAAGTATTGAAACAAAGATAATTCCATGCAAGTATCAGATCAAAAACCAATCGGTATTTTGATAGAAAGGAGTTGTAGGATTCAACTTATCGTCGCCCAAATCGTTAGGATGATATAATGGCAGGGGAAATCGTCGCCGAAATCGCTTTTTTAATGTGTGAAATTCAGCAGGCCTCAAAAGAAAGGCGATGGATATATAAAATGATTTTATTACTTTGTAGTCGGATTCTGAGCAATCATAAAATCAAACCATATGAAAAAGTCATTCCTGATTATTCTGATCGCCGCGCTGGCACTGGGCTCAACGGCAATTGTATCATGTAAAAAGAAAACAAATGACCCTACCTATCCTCAGTTGGTAGGAGCATGGAAAGGGACTACCAATCAGAACATTCCCATCGAGGTTGATGTAGCCAATAACGACGGAGACCTTTATGTGACCTATGTCAACATGAAATGGTCGCACTCTGCCGGAGATACGGCATCAGTTACCAGGTATGCGAGTACAGGATTATACCAGATGTCAGGAACCACGTTTTATATTTTCCTGGATGGCACTGCCCCGAACCAGACGACTATCGGCGGCACTTATAAGCTCGACACTCTGAAGCTTGTAGGGACTTTCATCGGGTATTCGGGCAATCCGCCTGTGGCGACCTCAGGAACCTATACCGCGACCAAACAGTAATCCCTGAGCGTCGAGGTTTTTGGAAGGTTTTATAATGATCCTTCCACTGTAAAATGAGTATGTGGTCACTTCCCCTTCGCGGTATATTGCTCCATCACCTCAACCAGGCTGCGCTGGCAAACTTTGCAGAAATGGATGTGTCGGGTGTACATGATGCAGTCGAGCTGGGAACGGTAAAGGCCTTTTGGCGTATAACCTGCTCCTTCGAAAGCACCCACGACATCCTTGTACTTTTCTTTTGAGAAGTATTCGTCCTCCTGCTTGTATTGCTTCATAAACAAAGCCTCCATCTCGGCTTCGGGCACGTTGGCTTTGCGCATTTCCTGCCTCTTCTTCTGGATCTCATTCCCGAATTTATCAAACTCTTCCTTGTTCCATGGAGTTGGAAGCGGGGTGGACGGATCAACAAGGTCTTTCCATTTGAGGTTGTTCTTGTCGAGCATGGCAGTGATATTCGTTTCCCAGGGCTCGAGCTTGATATCCGGCGCCTCGTAAGCAACTGCCGAACTGTAGTATTCATCGGCCAGTCCGGCCATATGATGCCCCAGCTCATGCACCATGATGTAATCGGCGAATTTGTTGTCGCTCGATACGGTTGTATAAAGGTTGTAGATGCCGCCTCCTCCGTAAGTGCGTTCGTTCACGAGGATCACCATGAAATCATAGGGTACCTGGGAAGCTACATTTCTCACGGTTTTATTGTCGAAAGTAAGCGCATAACGTTCTGAATCGAAAGCCCCGTACTGCACGCTCAGCGGGGTGCGTTTGAACACACCCGGATGAGGTTTGCATACTCCCGAAACTTCCGAAGGGGTCTCAACGGCCCGGATATTGATATCTTTTTCATGACTGCGGAAGGGTTCCTGCGCCAATAGCACGGCCGACAAACGCTTTGCGTCGCTCCTGAATTTTGCCATTTCGGCTTTTGTATACCCGTCGCCAAGGATCACGATATCGACTTTTTCGGCAGCCGGACCGTTTTCCCGGATCACGTCAACAACATTGGTGTGTGTGAGATCTGCAGGGTTCACTTCTCTGGCCGACGGATCCACATCCGCAGTCCATATTGTTTTGAATTTATTGGTCTGCGGATTGCGTTTTCCCATCAGCACAGTCACCGGTTTTTTCGGCCAGGGAAAACGAATGGATTCATTGAATGAACCCCAGGTCTGATCAGCTTCAGGAGTACTCTGCCATTCGCCGAAAATGCTTGCAAATCCGCGGGAAAAAAGCAGTGTTTTGCTATCCTTGTCGATGACCTGGAAAAAGTACGGACCGAGTTCAAGTTTATCGATCAAAACGAATTTGTTCCCGGGCCAGGCCCCGTCTGAAACAATTCGGTCGGTCGCAAAATGTTCTTCCTTGGAAGTGCCGCTGTGATTGTAATCAAACCGCATGGTTTTATCGCTGAAATACTGGTCAAATGAGACATTGCCGTTGTCGACGACCTTGATCTCAGTTTTAATGGAATCGGATTTCACCGAAGCAGTTTGTTGTTTTGCAGGCTGGTTGCATGAAGCCAGCATTCCAGCCAAAGCAAGAAAGAGGAAATACTTTTTCATATAAAGTGATTTTGGGTTCGGGAATGTAAAGTTAATCATTCCCGTCTAATCACTTCAGCTTTACCGATCCTTCATACATTTGAAGTTTTACTGCAGACGCTGTATTCTCATCCCCTCCCTGGGTTACACCCAGGTATTCGAAGTCTTCGTCTTCCTTATGATATTTGATTTCCCTGAATGCCGACTTAGGATAATCGAAGCTGGTGTATTTCATTTCGGCATCAAGCTTGTAGGGGGTGCCGTATTCGAAGAGCAGCTCGAGTTCGGTATACTTGCTGTTAATACTGATCCCTGTGAATTTTTTGCCCACCTGCAGCACGGTGATCTTGTCTTCGAAGCTGTTTAGGAAATTCAGGTTGCCGTCGAGCCGTGAAATCCTGTAGGTGCTGTAATTTGAACTGGCTTTGAGGTCCCCTGTTTGCTCACAATTGAATTTATTTTCAAAGGAAGATGTAAACACGATAGCTTTACAGGAAATGAATTCCACTGAACTGTATTTTGCCGCTATGGCGATGATGTTCCCGTTTCCGGCTTTTAACTTGCACTCAAACAGGTCAAAGGTTGACTTGTTGAAATCGGACAGGTTCAGGGTAGTGTATTTCGCCCTCACATTGAGATCTCCATGACGTTTCACGGTGACCTTGTCTTCATAGGAATCAATATTCAGCGAACCGGCAGTACCGATTTCGTTTTCGGAATACTTTGAATCGAGCTTGATATTCCCTGCATGCCTCAGCGTGAGATTATTCTCGTAAAGCTTGAGGCTGATATCCTGAACAGAGTCTATTTCGGTTTTCCCGTATTTCGCGGTGATGTCCCCGCAGTTCGGAAGCTTTCCGGCTGAGAAGTCAGTCTCGTACAGGTCGAGGATGATCTTTCCGTCCAGGTCTGGCAAAGTCGCGTTTTCATAAGCCTGGGTAAGGTTCAGCGCATTGCTTTTCGGCATTGTAAGAACAAAGGAAAGATCGAGTTTAGCCAATTTTGCAGTGCTGCCGTCAAGAAAAGTGATCTTAAACTTTCCGGGGATCATCCCGTTCATCATGCTATAGAACCTGGTGTTGAATTTCACTTTGTCTCCATCCTGAACGAAGGCCATTTTTTTAATTTCCTCCAGGGCTTTCTGCACCTGTTCTTCGTCCCCGTCGACCGAGATTGAAACGTCAACTTTAACAGAGTTTTTCTCCCAGGTTTCCACCTTGAGAGCGCCGAACTTGTTCTCAAATATGATCTGTGTTTCTGGTTTGACAACCCTTTCGAAAGAATAGGTTTCTTTTCTTTCTTTTAATTCGCTGGCGGATGTCATTAAGGGGAATGCCAGGCAGCCCAGCATCAGCAGGCTATAGAATATGCTTTTCGTTTTCATACTTTTTGTTCTTTTCGATTTCATTCAGTGTTTTTTCAATCACCCTGATCTTTAATTCATAGCAGCGGATAATGCCTTTTAATATTTTCGGCTGGCTGCCGAGTTCATGAAGGTCGCTCATGTAAGTCTGGTACTGCTTGTCTATCTGCTCCAGTTGCTGCATCATTTCATAATAGTTGTCGCGACTGGCCCCTGATTTTTTCACCTCCTCCATTTTCTGCAATACTGTAAGCCTGAAAAAATTCTCCTCTTCTCCCAGTTGCTTCGATACATTTTGAAGTGAAAAACTGAGTTCTGAAGTCTGCCTGTGTTTTATTACCAATGTAGCGGCTACGCCGGATGATATCAGCAGAAGAATCACGGCTGCGGCGCTGAGCAAGCGGATCCTCAGCCTCCGGCTTTTATTAAGCTCTGCTGAAATCCCTTTCCAGATCTTCTCATCATCAGGAACCTCCACATCCTGCATCCCGCATCCCGCATCCTGCATCTTGCATCCTGCATCCTGCATCCCGCATCCCGCATCCTGCATCCCGAATCCCGCATCCTGCATCTTGTATCTTGCATCTTGTATCTTGTATCTTGCATCCAACATCTCTTCAAACTTACTTTTCATACACCTTTTTCATTAGCGATTCCTGAAGCAGGCTTACAGCCCTCCGGTATTGAGATTTCGACGTCGACTCCGAAATCCCCAACATCCCTGCGACATCCGAATGCCTGTATCCTTCGAGAAGGTGAAGTACGCATACCACTCTTGCACCTTCGGGAAGACGCAGGATAGCCTGGTGGATCTCATCCGCCGTGATATCATCAAAAGAAAACTCCGGATCCGCAGCATCCGCCATATCCTTATCCTTATCCTCAAACTCAACGAATACCGGTTTTTGTTTTCGTATATGGTTCAGGCATTGGTTGACAACAATCCTTCTCAGCCATGCACCCAGGGTACTCTGGAAGCGAAACGAGGGAAGTTCCCTGAACATCTTCACAAAAGCCTCCTGCAGAAGGTCTTCAGCTTCGGATTTGTTCGAAACCATTCGCAAACATAGGTTGTACATGGTACGGGAATATTGCTTGTACAAACGATACTGGGCCACACGGTCGCCCCGGATACACGATCGTATAAGTTCCTGGTTGATATCCGGGATGTTTGACTCCAATTCCGTGTTGTTTAATGAAAAGACACCTGTACTATGCGAAAGTTGGAATTAAAGGTAAAAAATCTTTTTCTCCGGAATACCGTTTAAATTACTTGTAACTCAGGAGACTTTATAACGTCCTACATTTATTCAATGATTTCACAATATTCAAAACAATAGTTGCCTTATGAGAAAATTCACAGTTTCGTTTGCCATGACTGGCTTGTTAATCCTGATGATGTTGACAGTTAAAAGCTTTGCTCAGTATACAACAATCGAGGGCGCAAAGGATTATATCAATGACAGACTTTCGCACTCTATAATCCAGAAGGTTGATTCTGCCGGAACCGTGACTATCAGTGCCCCTGGTGAAAAAATTAAATTCAGATTACAGGATGTCTCCTTTAATTATAATGGTGGAAATAATGATGACCGTGTGAGGGTTTATTGTGATAATTGCATAGAGCATTATGAGCACAAAGAGCTCTCTGAAAAAACCAGCCGGCAGTCATTCCTGTGTGAATCAGAGAAAGAGGCTTATGAAGTGATCAATGCTTTCAGATATCTGAAAAAAATGACTGCCTCGAACAAAAAGGGTGTAATGACCTATGGAAAAAAATTGAAAGTTATCGATACAACATTCGGTACAAAAAGCATAGGAGAAGCCATTGATTTCATCAACGACAATCTGTCATTTTCGATGGTTATGGGCATAAATGATGAGGGCCTTATGACAATCAATGCTCCTGATGAAGTATTCGAAATTGATTTGAGAGAAGCTGAATTCGGATATAATGATCTCGAGGATGCCTCGAAAGTGAGGATTTACGGAAATTTCTGCATTGATGTCAAGAACAATCACGGGAAGAAAGAATACCTTTCACGTAAATCATTTCAAACGCCGGGCAGGGTGAAAGCGTTTAAAGTTATAACAATTTTATACTACCTTAAATGCACTTATAACAATACGGATCCTTCGACTCTGTCCATATTAAAAAATCTTGGTAAAACCAGGACCGAAGCTTACAAGAATACTACGGAAGCCATTGATTTTATCAATAGCCGTCTTTCTTATTCAATTATTATGGGGATCGATAACAGCGGGAATCTATCGATTAACTCCCCCGATAATATATACGCATTTAACATTCATGATGTGAAGATGTCTAAAACAGATCACAGTAATCTGAGTACCGAATGGTTCAGCATACCGTACAAACTTGAATATACACCTGGAGTTTTAATGGAATGCCAGGATTGTATTAAACAGTATGATGCACCAGGGACATTTCATACAATGCGTGAACAGGTATTTCAGTGTGGGAGCATGACAGAAGTGAAGGATGTGCTCAAAGCGTTTGCATATATTCAGGCCCTGGTAAAAAAGTGAGGGATCTCTTACAGTGTAATAATAAAGCTTGTGCTTTCGGCGGATGACTCAAGGTGTATATATCCGTGGTGCAGCCTGAGGATCTGGCGTGAAAGGCTCAAACCAATGCCCGAACCATTGTCTTTCGTGGTAAAGAAGGGGATGAAAATCTTTTCCTGCACATCTTCAGGGATAAAAGGTCCGTTATTGCTGATCCTGATCACCGGACGGTTCTGACGGGAGAGGTCAACCCATACTTTGATCTTCCTGTTTTCAGATATGTCTTCCAGGGCCTCCATTGCATTGTTCAGTATATTAATGACAACCTGGGTGAGGAGTTTTTTGTCACCGGGAATATTCGTGATCCTCGATTCAATTTTCAATTCATGCTGAATATTCAGTTTTTCCATCCTTTCCTTTGAAAGCAGCCAGATCTGGTCAAGCCATTCTTTCACCGGGAAGGGGGCAAACTCAGGCTTCGGGATCCTCGTAAGTTTGCGGTAACTGTCGACGAAATTGACCAGCCCTTTGCCCCGTTCTTCAATGGTATCAAGGCCCTGGATTACGTTCTCGATGGTTTCTTCATCGACTGTTGAGGGATTGACAGGGTTTCCTTCCTCGAGAAAAAATCTTCTGAGAGTCCCGGTAAGCGAAACTATAGGCGCTATGCTGTTCATGATTTCATGGGTAAGCACTCTGATCAGTTTCTGCCAGGAATCGAGCTCTTTCTCATCCAGCTCATGCCTTATGTCCTGCAGGGATATGAGTTTAGACACTTTCCCGCCGTAATGAATCTCCTTTGAACGGATTAGCAGGTTGATCTGGGAATCCTTGCTGAACTGCTTGAACGAAGAGGCCTCACCGGGTTTGATTGCTGCAAGCAAGGTGAAAAGTTCCGGATTTCTCATTGGGATCAGGTGAAGCGGAGTGAAAGAAGGGATACCGGCATAATCAAAAGCCTTGTCATTCATGATCTCCACTTCATTATCCTGGTTGATGGCCATCAACCCGGTTGCTGCATGCTGGATAAACGTCCTGAAATATTTCTCAAGGTATTCATTCTGCAGCTTGATCTGGTTGATCTGTTCGTTCAGCTCGGTAAGGCTTTTATAGAGATGACGCAGGGATTTCTGGCGGATCTGGGTGGGAAATTTCAGGGATGAATCTTCGTTGCGTATCGCTTCGAAAAAGAAGGCGATCTGACGGTTCGACTGGTTGAAAGTGTAAATTATGGAATAGGCTGACACAGGCACAGGAAGCAAAAACATCAGGTACCAGGAATCCATATGATAAGCTGTTAAAAATCCTGCCAGGAATACTGCAATCAATATGACTGCAATATGTATCATTGCCCTTAGGGTGACATGTTTATAGCCCATATTTTTTCATTTTTTTGTACAGGGTGGTACGTGAAATGCCCAGGTTTTTAGCAGCAATACTTAAACTCTGGCTGTTGTTTTTTAGTTCATTTTCAACCATGCGTTTTTCCATTTCTTCAAGGGTGAGGTTTTCTCTGCTCACCGATTGAGATGACTGGAATAGGTTCAGGTCTTGTGGGGAAATTTCCCTGCCTTCGCAGAGGATCACCGCTTTTTCCATGGTATGCTGCAGCTCCCTCACATTCCCCGGCCATTCATATTTCCTTAGCCGGTCTAAGGCTTTTTGTTGCAACCTTACGCAGGTCTTTTTGTATTTCAGAGCATATTTGCTGATGAAAAAATTGGCCAGGATCTCAATATCCTCAGGACGTTTGCGTAATGGAGGAAGTTCGATCTGAATGGTATTTATCCTGTAAAGCAGATCCTGCCTGAACTGCTTGTCCTGCACCATCTGCAAGAGGTTTTTATTTGTAGTACATATCAGCCTGATATTTACCGGCAGTTCCTTGTTTGAACCGACAGGGATTACCACCCTGTTCTGAAGCATATTCAGCAGTTTCGACTGGAGATGGAGAGGCAGGTTGCTGATCTCATCAAGAAGCAATGTCCCTTTATCGGCAAGAGCGATTTTCCCGGTACGTTCTTCATATGCGTTGGTGAATGAACCTTTGGCGTGCCCAAACATCTCGCTTTCAAACAGGCTTTCGGCTACCGATCCCAGGTCAATGGCAACCAGGAGTTCATTATACCGTTCCGACTGCCGGTGGATCTCTTTGGCAATAAGTTCTTTTCCTGTGCCGTTCTCACCCGTGATCAGGATGTTGGCATCGGTGCGGGCAACTTTTTTCACAAGGTCAAGGATCTGTTGCATGGCCGGAGAAACACCGATGATCATCCGCTCATCCCGGTTCATCTCGGTTTTGAGATCCTGTTCTCGTTTTATCAGGTTCCCCACAGCCTGGTTCGATCTGCGCAGTTTTAAGGCAGCTTTAAGAGTGGCCAGGAGTTTTTCATTTTCCCAGGGTTTCAGAACAAAATCTGCAGCGCCTTCATGGGTGGCTTTGACTGCAGTTTCTATGTCGCCGTATGCTGTAAACATCACAACCTCAACATCAGGTTTTCTTTGTTTGATTTCCCTGAGCCAGTACATCCCTTCATTCCCCGAACTTTCGCCTGCCTTGAAGTTCATATCGAGCAATACTACGTCGATTTCCCTGCCCTCTATCTCATGAGGCAGGGTATTGGGGTTTGAGAGTGTGATCACCTCAAGGAAATCGAACTTCAGGAATAAGCGCAGGGCATTAAGCACGCTTTTATTATCATCCACAATCAGTAAGCGGCCTTCTTTAATTCTTTCATCCATAATCTGAAAAGTTTATACCCCCAGGCGGCATTCTCCTCCAACTGAACTAAGTACGATGGAAGGTTTTGGCGCAAAGAGAGTGTAATATATCTCGTAAAAAGTTTTTAAATGTACAGAAAATTAACACCAAACTGTTCAGTATGTTTACAAAAAATCACATGAAACATATTATAAATAGTTATAAATCAATCATATAAAATTTTTGGCATAAATTTTGCAATAGTATGTATCAAAATTAAACAATATACCAATGATAAAAACAGTAAATCTAACCAAACGGTTTATCACCGACGAGATCGAAACCACTGCACTCAACAATGTGAGCATGGAGGTTAAAAAAGGCGAATTCATTGCCATTATGGGTCCTTCGGGTTGCGGCAAATCAACTTTGCTTAACATCCTTGGAATGCTTGATAATCCAAGTGACGGCAATTACATCTTCAACGATGTTGATGTTTCAAAATACAAGGAAGGGAAGCGAACCCAATACCGCAAGGGAAACATTCAATTCGTGTTTCAGAGCTTTAATCTCATCGACGAACTGAACGTTTATGAAAACGTCGAGCTTCCCCTGCTGTATCTGAAGAAAACAACAGCCGAGCGCAAACAGATGGTAACCGATATCCTTGACCGGATGAAAATCGGTCATCGCAAAAAGCATTTTCCGCAGCAACTGTCGGGTGGACAGCAGCAGCGTGTTGCAATTGCCCGTGCAGTGGTACCTGGCCCTCAGTTGATCCTTGCCGATGAACCAACCGGTAATCTCGACTCGAAAAACGGTATAGAGGTAATGAATCTCTTATCTGAACTGAATAAGCAGGGAACCACCATTGTGATGGTGACCCATTCGCAAAGGGATGCAGCATTTGCTCACAGAATTGTCAATTTGTTTGACGGACAGATCGTAAGTGAGGAAGTCGCCCATAGCCAGCAAGCCGTATAAAATGAAATGCCAAACGAACATACTGCTCCTGTTTTTGCTTGCATTCTCCTGCCAGGGAATTTTATTTGCCCAGAAGTCCTGGAACCTCGATCAATGCATAAACTATGCCTGGGAAAACAATTTCTCTGTTCACAACCAGGAGCTGGGTGTTAAAATCAAGAAGACCGATTACAGGCAGGCCAGGAATGATTTATTGCCCGACCTCGGTTTTTCAACTTCATACACCCAGAACTATGGACGCAGTATCGATCCGACTACAAATTCATACATCGATGTACAGTTCTTTAACAATGGTTATGGGCTGGCGGCTTCAGTTGACCTCTTCAACGGGTTTATGAAGGTCAATACGATCAATATGCAGCGCTTGAATTATGAAGCGGAGAAGAACAGGCTTCAGCAAGTCAGGAACGAGGTTGCATTTACAGTGATTAACAGTTATTTCAACGTTTTGCTTCAGCAGGGGCTTTCGTCAATTGCAATGGAGAATTTCAAACTCTCACGCACCCAATTGGATTTTACTACTGAATACGTCAGGCTTGGTCGTAAACCGGGTACCGATTTGCTCGAAACAGAAGCCAACCTGGCCTCCGACAGTTTCCTGCTGGTTCAGTCTTATAACCTGCTTGAACAGGCAAGCCTGGGGCTGAAATACCAGATGAATTTTCCGGTTGCCGACAGCCTTGTCATTGATACTGTTGTGATGTCAATCTTCGCAGGTTCAATCGATACGCTTTCGATGGACGAGTTATACAGGGTTGCAGCTGTTGCACTGCCTGATATAGTATATGCAAAGAATAACATGCTGGCTGCAAAAAAAGCGGTACAGGTAAGCCAGGGCTCATTTTCACCCAGGCTTGGATTTTATGCCGGATGGAATTCGCAGTATATGCAAACAAGCCGAGACTCCCTGAACAGGATCATTCCTTATGGCGACCAGATGAAAAACAACTCAAGCGAATACCTGAGTCTTGATCTCCAGATACCATTGTTTTCGAGATTTTCTAAATACACTTCCCTGAGTAAATCCAAACTGAGATACCAGCAAGCCAGGATACAGTATGATGACATCTCATATAAACTCATGATGGGCGTCGAAAAATCGCTTACCGAATGGAGAGCTTCAAGGGCGGAATATGAATCTTCACTCAGCCAGCTTGCAAAGAACCTTAAAGCATATCAGGCTGCTGAAAAGAAACTGGATAAAGGCCTGATCAATATCATAGAATTCGATATCCAGAAAAATAAATGGATCAGGGCAAAAGCCGAAGTTTTAAGAACCGGCTTGCAGGTATTGTTAAAGGAACGATATATCAGGTTCCTGATGACCGGATCACTGTTATCGGGGAAATAAACGTAAATCGGGCTTCGTAAATCGTGAATCGTAAATCGTAAATAACACAGTATGGTAGCTAATGACACAACCGGGATGGATAAGGTAATCGTGGAAAAACGGTGGATTAAAAAAAAATACTGGAAATACATCATTGGCGGAGGTTTGCTCCTGGCGGTCGTTCTCTTTTTTCTTTTAAGGGATTGGACCAGCACGGTAAGGGTTGAAAGGGAGAGAATCAGTATTGCTCCTGTGATCAAGGGGATTTTTAATGATTATATCACCAATGACGGGATAGCCGCTCCCATCTCCACCGTATACCTGGATGCTTACGAGGGCGGAAAAGTAGAAGAGATCCTGCTCGAAGAAGGAACCATGCTGAAAAAGGGAGACGTTATTATCCGGCTGATGAATAACGATATCAACCTGAACATCCTTAATAGCGAAGCCCAGCTGGCCGAGAAATCGAATTTCCTTAGGGAAGTCAGGATACGCATGGAACAGGAAAAACATTCCCTCGAAAGGGAAGTGCTTAATGCCCGTTTTGACCTTATTGCCAAAAAAAGGACCTATGAACAGAATAAAGAGCTTTATAAAGACCAGCTGATTTCCCGGGATGAATACCTTCGTTCGGAAGAAGCCTATCAGCTGGCCGATAAAACAAAAGAGCTGGTTTATCTCAGGCAAAGGCAGGATTCTTCCTTCCGGTCCCTTCAGATTGAGCAGATCAGCGACAACCTGAAGAACATGCAGCTGAACCTGGCTCTTGTAAAACAACAGCAGGATTACCTGAATGTAAAATCCCCGGTCGATGGACAGCTTGGCAGCCTTATGGTAGAAATCGGGCAGTCGATCCCTCGTGGTTTCCGAATCGGGCAGATCAACATCCTCACTTCCTATAAAATTGAGGCGGATGTGGATGAACATTATATCGACAGGATAAGAACAGGACTAAGCGCCTATATTGAAAGACCGAATGACACCCTGCCTCTTGAAATTAAAAAAGTGTATCCCGAAGTCCGGAACGGCAGGTTTAAAATAGACCTTGTGTTTACAGGAAAACTTCCTGAGAACATCAGGATAGGACAGTCCTATTTTATTAAGATCAAGCTCGGACAGGCTGTCGAAGCTATACAGATTCCCCAGGGCGGATTTTATCAGACTACCGGTGGACAATGGATTTTTGTTGTTGATAAAAGTGGTCTGTTCGCTGTTAAAAGGAACATCAAGATCGGAAGAAAAAATCCGCAGTATTATGAAATTCTCGACGGGCTTGCTCCCGGAGAAGAGGTCATTGTTTCGGATTACACGATTTTCGGAAACAATGATAAGGTTGAATTAAAGTAAATCATGAAAACATGTTAAAGAACACCTTTAAAATAATATTCCGCAATATTTCCAGGCAGAAGGGCTTCACCTTTATAAATGTAGCCGGACTTGCAGTTGGCCTTGCAGCAGCTTTGCTGATCCTGATGTGGGTCATGGATGAATTGAGTTATGAAAACTTTAATGAGCATGCCGGTAATATCTATATGGTTCACCAGGACCAGTTCTATACAGGGGATCGTTATCGTGTACCTGTGACACCTCATCCCTGTGCCCCGGTCTGGAAGGAACGGATTCCTGGGATAAGGGAAACAACGCGGCTTGTCAGGCTTCCCAAGCTCCTGTTTCGCGTTGACGACAAGGTGTTCTTTGAAGACCACATCAAGGCAGCCGACCCGGGAATCTTAAAGATTTTTACATTTCCGTTGTTGTTAGGGGACGCAAACACGGCCTTGCTTGATCCACACTCAATAATTCTTACGGAAAAATTGGCAAGGAAATATTTTGGAGATAAAAATCCGGTCGGAAAGAACATAAGTCTCGAAAACAAGAATACATTTACGGTCAGCGCTGTGATGAAAGACATCCCGAAAAACTCTGTCTATTCTACCGCTGTTGAAAACGGAATTGGTATTGATGCGATTATTCCATACTCCTTTCTGAAGGAGATTGGAGTGTCAGATGACTCATGGGGCAATAACAGTATTTTTACTTATGTATTACTTGATAATGGGGCCGATATAAAATCCGTTAATAAGAAACTAACCGACATTGTTGTTGAACATAGACCTGAGACCAGGACAAAATTCTTCCTCTCACCATTATTGGATTTACGCCTTCACACTTCGTTCGGATTCCAGGTTGGCAAAGGGGCTATCGTTAACATTTACATATTTGTTTCCATTGCCATATTTATTCTTCTCATCGCCTGTATTAATTTTATAAATCTTGCCACTGCTAAAGCATCCTTAAGAGGGAAAGAGATAGGCATTAAAAAGGTTTCAGGGGCCAACCGGCTGAACATGATTGTCCAGTTCATGGTTGAATCACTGGTGATCGTAATGATTTCTTTATTTTTTGCACTGGTGCTGGTCGGCTTGTCTCTGGGGGTTTTTAATTCGATATCA
>SESA01000334.1_pt1 | contig 32590 bp, 29 predicted proteins | sample 3171451 | NCBI WGS metagenome assembly SESA01 (sample SAMN06051862, study PRJNA518727) | freshwater metagenome | biome: subpolar coniferous forest; feature: holomictic lake; material: water; isolation source: holomictic Lake 227, 8 m depth | place: Canada: near Kenora, Ontario | collected...
TCCCGGCGCTGTTGGTGGGTTTCCAGACGCAGAAGCTCTCGTTTTCCAGCCGCACGAATTCCTTTTTTCCCGGAGGGAGGCTGGCGACGATCTCTCCTGCCGATTCGTCGCCCATCCAGACAATCCCACCCACGTCGCCTTCTTTTTTTTGAAGATATGGCTTCCAATCCCCCGGTTCGGAGAGGTTGGGAGCCACCTCGCACTTGGCGTAGTATTCCAGTTGCGGCCCGTAGTAAGGCATGAAATTGCAGAGCACCCGTGTCTGCGGGGAGAAATGGCTGTGGATGGTTTTCCCCAGCGAGGGGATCAAGGCCTCGGATTCCTTTTTCTGCAAATCCAGGATGCAAAAACGCCCCTGCAAAGTGTTTGTCCGGGCCTGCCCCAGCCCAATCCCCGCCGCCGCCAGGAGTGCTGCGGCCCAGCTCCCCATGGGGCGAATCCAGCGGATGGGAGCGGCTTCCAACGTCTGCGCCAACTGGTTTAAGGCGATGCCCGCCAGGATGGAAACGGGGGTGACGAAATAGAAGGCGATGTATTCGTGAATGTAAGAGTCGTTTTGGAACACCCCCACGAACACGGCATCCATGGCGAAGACCATGAAGGCGGCCCAGGCAATCCACGCAACGCCGGGCTCTTTTCTGCGCCGGTAGGCGATGAGCGCCCCCAGCGCCGTCGCCGCCAAGCCGCTCCAGAGATAGTGGCGGATGAGGCTGCCCCCTACTTTGGCGGCCCATTGCCAGAAGGTGTACTTGTATTTTTCATCCGATGCCACGCGCACCAGGAAGGTCCGCTGCAAATCCTGGAGGGCGTCCGGCCGCAAAAGCTGCGTGTGCAGCAGGTAGAGCAGCCCGGACATTCCCGTAATGGCAAGGACCATCCAGGCGAGCCGCCGCTCGGGGCGTCCCGGGCGCGTCATCCACCAGGCAAAGAGCGCCAGGGCAAAGAGGTGCATCGCCCAGTCCACCCACATGCCCGCCAGCAGACTGCCCAAAAAGAGCATTTTCCAAAGCGGCCTCCCGGTTTGCTGCCAGTAGCGCAGGCTGAGCAGGGCGGCGAGGATCAGGCAGAGCACCACCGGCTCGAAGTTGACCATCGTCCCGTACCGCAGCGACATCGGGAGGGCGGCAAAAACCGCCGTGCAGAGGAGGGCGCTCCGGCGGCCCAGCGTGTTGGCCGTCAGCAGCCACAGGAGCAGGGCGCTGCAAAGGGAGCAGAAGATGGGAACCAGCCGCGCCACCCATTCGTGCTCGCCCAGGACGGCAAACAAGGCGGCGATTCCCAGGTGGAGGAGCGGCGGATGGTGGAGATAATACCCGGTGTTTGGGATCGGCAACGGTCCGAAGTAGAACCCGGTGGATTCCCCCTGCGTTTCCATGAGCCCCGCGCGTAGCGTGTTATGCGCCGCTTGCGACCAAACGGCCCCGTTGAAGTCGATTTGGTTAACCCACGGGCGGTCGATATTATCGGTCAAAAAGAAAGCGAACGAGAGCAATACGGCTCCCAGCGCAAGGAAGCTCAACGCAGACGCGAAAACAGGGTGTCGATGCATGGAACGGTGGGGTAAATGCAGAGAGGGGGAGCGAAACCCAACACTTTTGGGGAGAAGGGGGATCGCATGAAAATGACTGAGCCAACCCCCAGATTCTGCAACCCTTCCTCTATAAAATATTAATCCAGCAAAATCAAGCATTCCCTGAGGGCAACCCCGACAGGCGGGAAATGCTGGCTTGGGTAGCGAGGGGCAGGGGAATCTCGCGTTTTTCCGAAATTCTTTGAACGAAGCGGAAGGGGCCCTGTCTTAATTTTCGTTGAGGGGGTGATTCGGGTCGTGCACGGGTTTTTAAATAAAGGGGTTTGTTTTTACCGTGCGCGGCCCGAATCTTTTTTTGCCCCGATGCCGGCGGTCCCTCTCTGGGAAGCCGCCTTTACTGCCAGCCGGTGATACTCACCTCGCCGCCGGCAACTCGCCGCACGGAACCGTCCGCACACCGCACCCGCAGACTCCCGTCCGGTTCCAGGGCTTCGGCCAGGGCGGCGTAGGTTTCGCATGGGGTATGCACCGTGAGGGTGCGCCCCATCAAGAGGCTGCGGGCCTGCGCTTCCGCCACGACGGCGGCAAAATCGTGTTCCAGCGCCGGGTAGAGCGCGTCGAGCTGGCGCAAGAGTGCTGCGGCGGCGGCGTGCCGGTCCAGGGGAGCGCCGCCGGATGCGTTGCGCAGCGAGGTCGCCCGCTCCTGGAGTTCGGCGGGAAAATCAGCCCGCGTCTGGTTGACGTTCACGCCGATGCCCACGACGGCGTAACCGCCTGGTCCCGCCGCGCTTTCGCAAAGGATGCCGACGGCTTTTTTCCCGCCAAGGTAAATGTCGTTGGGCCATTTGATGGCGGCCCGGCAGCCGGGAAGCGCCTCCTCCAAGCCGCGCGCGACGCCGACCGCCGCCCACGTGGTCAGCCGCGCCCAGTCGGCCTGGGCCAGCGCGGGCCGCAGCAGCAGGGAGAACCAGAGACCCCGGCGCGCCTGCGATTCCCAGCGGCGGCTCAAGCGTCCGCGTCCGGCGGTCTGGCATTCGGCGAAAACAGCCGTTCCCTCCGGCGCTCCCGCGCGGCCAAGCTGGGCCGCCACGTCGTTGGTGGAGCCGGTTTCCTCCAGCACCAGGATCGTGCGCCCGATCCGGCGCGATTCCGGCAGGCGCGCCAGGATGGCATCGGCCTCCAGCGGGGGCGCCAGATTTTTTTCCTGAGTTATCCCCTCGGAAAGCCTCGAAGCTTCGCCTTGTGGCTTCGCTGCGCTTGGCAGAAAGGTCACCGCTACGCGGTTGGGCGGCCCTGATTTCCTGATAACTTCTTCTCCGGTTAGCAGCCTGTTGAAAAATGAACAAAGGCCATTTTGCGCATCTTTTTGCCGTGGGCGGCGTTGCTGGCTGGGCCTGTATTCATCGAATAGAGGCACTGCACTCGGCTCCTTGCCCACACCAAAAATCCGGCGCTCTATGCGCCATTTTCTTTGTTACAAGGTACTAGGCTTTCCGTTGCAGGTCGAGCGAGAAATCGATTGCCGGAGCCGAGTGTGTCAAGGCGCCGACGGAGATGAAATCGACGCCCGTCGCGGCGATTTCCGCCACGGTTTGCAGGTTCACGCCGCCGCTCGCCTCAAACTGGACCCGGCCGCCGCCCATCTCGACGCATTCGCGCATGGCCGCTGGCGTCATGTTGTCGAGGAGAATGACGGCGACGCCTTGCAGGGTCAAAAATCCGCGCACCTGCTCCACGGTATCCGCTTCCAGTTCCACCCGGATCTCGGGGTGCTCGGCCTGGAGTCGCGTGATGGCCGCCTGGAGGAAGGCGAGGTCGTCGCGCGCGGCGAGGTGGTTGTCCTTCACCAGGACCATGTCGAAGAGGCCGAAGCGGTGGTTGGTCCCGCCCCCGGCTTTCACCGCGGCTTTTTCCAGCATGCGCAGGCCGGGCGTGGTCTTGCGGGTATCCAGGATCTTGGCGCGCGCGCCGGGCGCCGCCGCCACGGCGTCCACGAAGCGGCGGGTCAGCGTCGCCACGCCGGAAAGCTGTTGGAGGAAGTTGAGCGCCACGCGTTCGGCGGTCAAAATGGAAGCGACGGAGCCCGCGATTTCGAGCACCACGTCGCCGGGTTCCACGCGGGTGCCGCAGGGGCGCACGATCTCGACGCGCAGGGCGGGATCAACCCGCTGGAAGACTTCGGCGGCGAGCCGGACGCCCGCGGTCACGCCGGTCTGTTTGGCGAGAATCCGGGCGTGGCCGGTCTGGCCCGGATCGACAAAATACTGGCAGGTGAGGTCACCCGATCCGATGTCCTCGGCGAGGGCGATGCGGATGGCTTGGTCTACGGCGGAAGAGGAATGGCAACTGGACACGCCTATTTGCCTAACCGGAGAAGGGCCGATGCGCAATACAGAAGACGGGGAGTCTCCCTGTCTTCTTTATTTGCGGGCCGCCGGTTCGATCTTGATGATCTCCGCAGTGCGGTCGCCGTGCTCGGTGGGGACTTCCATTTTTTCGCCCACTTTGTGGCCCAGGAGGGCCTGGGAGATGGCGGCCTTGTAGGAGATAATCCCCGCTTTCGGGTCGCTGTCCCACGCCCCCATGATGCTGTAGACGTCGATGCGCCCGTCCACGACTTCCTTGATGGTGACGGTGGTTCCGATGGAGACGACGCTGGTGTCCGGGTTGGCGAAGTCGCTGCCGCGGGCGATGCTCAGGTCGCGTTCCATTTCGGCCCGGCGGCGGGAGAGGACGCGCTGCATTTCCTTGGCGGCCTTGAACTCGAAGTTCTCCCGCAAATCGCCGTAGGAGCGGGCGATGGAGATTTCCTTGATGTTCTCGGGAATCTTTTTGTTGATGAGTTCGTCCAGCTCGGCTTTCCGTTTTTCGAGGCTTTCCCAGGAGACGATGAGGGCTTCCTGTTTGTCGGTGAGGTTGTCGCCGGTGAGCATCGATTCCATCGCGGGGTAGATGCGGACGATGCGCCCGAGGATGGAGCGTTTGTTGAGCTCTTCGAAGACGCCCGAGAGCATGACTTTGCGAATGGTGTCGCGGACGATTTCCGGCTCGGTCCCGGCGAGCATGTCGGGGATGAGTTCGCGGTCTTCGAGCATGAGGTCGTGAAGCTTGCCGCCGCGTTTGATGTCATTGAACTGGTCGCGCTCCAGGGCGGAGAGGATGGCGCTCAAGACGCGGGCGTCCACCATGGCGGCGAAGGCACCGCCGCGTTCTTTGCAAAGCCAGGTGAGGACTTCGGCGGAAATGGTGTGGTCGCCAAGCCAGCGGTCCAACTCGTGGTGCAGCTCTTCTTTTTTGCCGTGGTCGAGGAGGAGCCGCGCGCTTTCGGTGACGACGCGGATGCTGCTCTTGCTCATCAGGGTAAGTAATTTTTCCACCCATTTCTCTTCGCCATACGCTTCGGGGAAGGCGGCGAGGACCCGGCGCTGCTTGGCGGCGGGCACGTCGTTGAGGATCTCGTGCAAGCGGCGTTCTTCGTCCTGGAGAATGTCGCGCAAGGTGATGCTTCCCTCGCCGTGGGGGATGCCGGTGATGTGGCAGAGTTCGTCCGCGTCGAGGATCAGTTCCAGGGCTTGCGCGGTGTTCAGGCGGCGGGTCTTCTGGGCCGCGTCTTCCACGGTGGCGAGAACGGTAGAGAGCTCGTTGCCCTCTTTGAATTCGTCGGTGCACTTGAGGATCTGGTCGAGGGCGGCGATCTGTGCCTTGGTCTGGCGCGCGGCGTTAAAGGCGGCGAGCAGCTCGTCGGTGTGGGAGATCGGCTTCTCGCGCAGGATTATGGCGTCGCTTTTCTTGGTGGGGAAGGCGATCAGGCCGTCTTTTTTGAGAAGCTTCTTGGTGGAGTCCCACCAGTGCTTGAATTCGTTTTCGTTGAAGATCTCCCCGGAAAGGGACTGGGCGATTTGGTCCTGGGTGGCGCGGCCTTCAAAGCTTTCGAGGATGAAGCGGACGAGCCCGACAGGGTCTTCCTTGGCCTGGGCTTTGATGGCGGTGGCGTCGGTGACTTTCCGCACGAGGATGTGGTCTTCAGCCAGCGGGGTGAGCGATTCCGCTGCGTATTCCAGTTGCATCGTGTGACCCTTTTTGGTCTTGAAATCGATGACCGCCTGGTTCAGGAGAAAATTAATCTCAGCGATGCGCCCGAATCCCCAGCTTTTGTGCAGACAGTAAGTTCCTGCGGGAAGCTTCTCTAGGGTGGTGGCGACGTGAGGAGTGAGTTTGCCCGCTTGGAGGGCTTTTTCAATCTCGTCTTGCATAGGGTTTACAAACATAGGGAACCGCCGGGCGCTTGGCTAACGAAAATTCAAGTTTGTTTTGAAGGGGGGATTTGAAAAGGAAATCTAGAGGCTTGCTTGCGGCCGCTTCCGCCGTTTGACTCTGCTGCAATGACGCCGCCCGCCGCCCGCCGCCTTTCCGAAGATCTCGAGGAACTCTTGGAGACCTCGCGCGGGCGTGCGCTGTGCGTCGGGGAGGTGGCGGCGATGCTCCAAGGCCGCGGCTTTGCCCTGCTGACGATGCTGCTGGCGGCGCCGTTCCTCGTTCCCAGCGTACCCGGGCTCTCCACGCCTTTTGGCGCGGCGATCATGGCGATGGGGGCCGGCCTGGCCCTGGGCCGCGACCCGTGGCTGCCGGCGTTTGTCCTGCGGCGGCAGCTTTCGCCGGAGACTTGGGGGAAGATCCTGCGCGGGCTGGTCAAGCTGGTGCGGCGGATGGAGCGGGCGGCGCGGCCCCGGTGTCTTTTTTTGCGGGACGGGCCGGGGATGACCCGGTGGATCGGCGCGGCGATTGCCTCCGGCGGCGTGTTTCTGTTTCTGCCGATCATGGTGCCGGTGATGAACACCCTTCCCACGCTCTCCATCCTCTTCCTCTGCGCGGGGATGATGGAGCGCGACGGCCTGTTTGTGGCGCTGGGGCACGGCTTCGGCGTGGCGGCCTGGATCTACTTTGGCGCGTGGCTGTGGCTCGGCAAGGCCGGGCTGGTCTGGCTGCACGGGCTGTTTTAGCAGCCTGTTGAAAAAAGCCCGGCGGCGATCTTGCGCGCCTTTTTCGCTTTCCCTGGGCCGCGTTCCTGGGCGATGCTCAGCCCATGATGATGCAATGGGAGAAACTCCTCAGCCCGGCCCGCCTTGGCCAAGCCGGGGAGGCGCGTGACGAGCCACAGCGTTCGCCGTTCCAGCGCGATTATGACCGGATTGTTTTTTCTTCCGCCTTCCGCCGCTTGCAGGACAAAACGCAGGTCTTCCCGCTGGCGCAAAGCGATTACGTTCGCACCCGGCTGACGCATAGCCTGGAGGCCGCGTGCGTGGGGCGCTCGCTGGGGACGGCGGTGGGTGAGCGGATCGTGGAACGGCACCGGCTTTCCCAGCTCCACTCGTCGGACATCGGCGCGGCCGTTGCCGCCGCCTGCCTGGCTCACGACATCGGCAATCCCCCCTTCGGCCACTCCGGCGAGGACGCCATCCGGCACTGGTTCGCCACTTCGCCGGTGGCGGAAAAGACCCATGCCGAATTGAAGCAAAACCCAGCGCATCTCCGCGATTTCGAGCGGTTCGAGGGCAACGCCCAGGGGTTCCGCATCCTGGCGCGGCTCCAGATGCCGGACCGCCGGGGCGGCTTCCAGTTGACGTGCGCCACGCTCGGAGCATTCGCCAAGTACCCCGGCCCCTCGCACCCGAAGCGCGAAGCGGGCGACCGGCGCGCGAGCACCAAGAAATTTTCGTTTTTCCAGGCCGAGGCGGACCTCTTTGCGGAGGTGGCCGAGCGCACCGGGCTCCTTTCCTGCGGCGCGGGCTGGCGGCGGCATCCGCTGGCGTTCCTGGTGGAGGCGGCCGATGATATTTGCTACCGGCTGGTCGATTTCGAGGATGGCGTCCGGTTGGGATTGATCGGATTTGAGGAAGCCTGCGCCGCGTTCGGAGCGGTGATTGAGGATTCCAAATATGACGCCAGTGCCGCCAGGATTCGCGGTGCGCAGGAGCGGATCGAATTTCTCCGGGCCATCGCCATCGGCAAGGTGATCGGGCAGGTGAGGGACGCCTTCCTGGCTCACGAGGAAGCGATTTTGGCGGGCGAGTTCGACCAGCCGCTCATCCAATGCACCGCGGCGGCGGAGCCGCTGGAGGAGATTGTCCGGCGCTCGCAGGCGCGGCTCTATGCCAACCCGCGCGGGCTGGAGATCGAGGCCGCTGGGTACGAGGTGATCGGCGGATTGCTCGATCTGTTTGTGGAGGCGGTGGAGGCGCTCGCGCGCGATGGCAAAACGATTGGAGCGCGCTGGCGCAACCTGCTTCCCCTGGTGCCCGAGGCGTTCATCGGCCCGGACCGCGTCCCCGCGCCGGACGCCTACACGCGGCTGCTGCGGATATGCGACTATGTTTCCGGGATGACCGATTCCTTTGCGGTAAGCCTTTACCGGAAGCTGCGCGGGATCTCGCTGCCGGGGCAGTAGGGGATTTATGCCTCCGGGTTTTTCCGTATTTCCCGGGATTTGACGACGTAGTGTTCTTACACTCAAAAAGCACCCCGTTTCAAACATTACACCCCCCTACCGAAGCGGCGTGCGCCAGCCGCCGCAACGCGCGGTAGCGCGAAGCAGGTCCAGCGCTTGCGCTGGCGCGGTAACGCGAATTGGGTCAAGCTTCAAGCTTGGCGTCCGCAGCAGCTCTTGTATTTGCGGCCGCTGCCGCAGGGGCACGGGTCGTTGCGGTTCACCTTCATCACGGCGCGCCGGAGGGGCAGTTCGTAGCTGGGCTTGGCCGCCGGTGGCGCTTCTTCGACGCCGCCGGTGATGCTGGCTTCGCCGCCGCCCTGCTGTTGGAGCATGTGCGCGGGCAGGCTGGAGAGGAATTGCTCGAAGGCTTGCAGGCTGGAGGTGCTGCGGAAGAGGTTGTGCAGGATCTCGTTTTTGATGGAGGCCATCAACTCGACGAACATGTTGTAGGCCTCGTTTTTGTATTCGATGAGCGGGTCCTTCTGGCCGTAGGCGCGCAGGTGGACGCCCTCGCGCAGGGAGTCCATGGCGTAGAGGTGCTCCTGCCAGAGGCGGTCGATGGCGTTGAGGATGATGTAACGCTCGATGCTCTTGATGGCGTCGGTGTCTTCGTGGCGGCTCTTGAGTTCGTAGGCGTTCTTGACTTTCTCGATGAGCGCGTCGGCGATTTCCTCCGGCGTCTTGCCGTCGAACCCGGCTTTCGCGCTGGTGAGCCCCAGCGGGAAGGTGGTGTTGATCCAATTGAGGAGCCCGGAGTAGTTCGGCCCGGTCGCGTCCTCTCCCGCGAGGAAGTCGTTGACTTTGAAGGGGATGGTTTCCTCGACGATTTCGTAGACGATCTTGCGCGGGGTGGACGTCTCGATGGTTTCGTTGCGCAGGCCGTAGACGACTTCGCGCTGTTTGTTCATCACGTCGTCGAATTCCAGGGTGCGGCGGCGGATGCCATAGTTGCGCTGTTCGACGCGGCGCTGGGCGGTTTCGACCGATTTGTTGAGCCACGGATGCTCCAGCTCCTCGCCTTCCTTCATGCCGAAGCGCTCCATGATCTTGGTCATGCGGTCGGCGGCGCCGAAGTTGCGCATGAGGTCGTCCTCAAAGGAGACGTAGAAGCGGGAGAGGCCGGGGTCGCCCTGGCGGGAGCACCGCCCACGCAACTGGCGGTCGATGCGGCGCGACTCGTGCCGCTCGGTGCCGATGACGTAGAGGCCACCGGCTTCGACGACGCCGGGGCCCAGCTTGATGTCGGTGCCGCGGCCCGCCATGTTGGTGGAGATGGTGACGGAACCGGGCTGACCGGCGCGGGCGACGATCTCGGCTTCCTGTGCGTGGAATTTCGCGTTGAGGACGGTGTGCGGGATTTTCTCGCGCTTAAGCATCCGGCTTAGGAGTTCGGACGCCTCGACGCTGACGGTGCCGACGAGCACGGGCTGGCTGCGGCCGTGCGCGGTCTTGATCTCCTGGACGACGGCGTTGTATTTTTCGCGCCGCGTTTTGAAAATCAGATCGTTCAGGTCCTTGCGGATGCAAGGCTGGTTGGTGGGGATGACGATGACGGCGAGCTTGTAGATGTCGTGGAACTCGTTGGCCTCGGTTTCGGCGGTGCCGGTCATGCCGGCGAGTTTGAAGTAGAGGCGGAAATAATTCTGGATGGTGATGGTGGCGAGCGTTTGCGTTTCGCGGTCCACCTGCACGCCTTCCTTTGCCTCCACGGCCTGGTGCAGGCCGTCGCTCCAGCGGCGTCCGGGCATTTTGCGCCCGGTGTATTCGTCGACGATGACGACCTTGTTCTCTTCGATGACGTACTGCACGTCCTTCTCAAAAAGACAGAAGGCGCGCAGGAGCTGGGTGATGCAGTGCATCCGCTCGGCCTGCTTGTCGCAGAAGGCCTGGCGCTTGGCTTTTTCCTCGATCTTCTGGGCGTCGGTGAGGGCCGCGTTGAGGTCGATCTCGGCGAATTCGCTGATCAAGTCGGGCAGGACGAAGGAGTTGGGGTCGCCCGGGTTGAGGAACTCGCGGCCCCTCTCGCTCAAGTCGGCTTCGTGGGCCCGCTCGTCGATGTTGAAGTAGAGTTCTTCCTTGATGCGGAAAAGCTCCTCTTTGAGGGTGTCGCCGTAGTAGGACAATTCGGTTTTCTCGATGGCGCGGCGTTGTTCGGGGTCCTCCATGGCGTGCAGGAGGCTCTTGTGCCGGGGCTGGCCGAGCTTGAGTTTGAAGTAGGCTTTCGCCCCTTCCTCCTTTTTCCCCTCGGCAAAGAATTGCTCGGCCTCGCTGGCGATGCGGTTGCACAGGAGGGCCTGCTTTTTGACCAGTTGCTCGACGATGGGCTTGTACTGGTCGTACTGCTGGGTGGTGACGGTGGAGGGGCCGGAAATGATGAGGGGGGTGCGCGCTTCGTCGATCAGGATCGAGTCCACTTCGTCCACGATGGCGTAGGCGTAGCCGCGCTGGACCTGCGTCTCTTTCGTGGTGGCCATGCCGTTGTCGCGCAGGTAGTCAAAGCCGAACTCGGAGTTGGTCCCGTAGGTGATGTCGCACTGGTACTGCGCGCGGCGGACTTCCGGCGGCTGGTCGTTCTGGATGCAGCCGCAGGTGAGCCCAAGGAACTGGAAGAGGAAGCCCATCCAATCCGAGTCGCGCTTGGCCAGGTAGTCGTTGACGGTGACGAGGTGCGCGCCGCGCCCGGTGAGGGCGTTCAGATACAGCGGCAGCGTGGCGACGAGCGTCTTGCCTTCGCCGGTGGCCATTTCGGTGATTTTCCCCTGGTGGAGGACCATGCCGCCGATCAACTGGACGTCGAAGTGGACCATGTTCCAGACGATGGGCTGGCCGGAGACGATCACTTCCTTGCCGCAGAGACGCCGGGCGGCGTTTTTCACGACGGCGAAGGCTTCCGGGAGAATCCGGTCGAGGGCGGCCTGCTGTTCGTTGAGGTCGCTGATTTGCGCGAGTTCCGCCTTCCACGCCGCGGTTTTGTCGCGCAACTCGTCGTCGGAGAGGGCATTCAAGCCCGGTTCGATGGCGTTGATTTGTTCCACCACCTTGCGCAGGCGGCGAATTTCCCGTTGGTTCTTCGAACCGACGATTTTTTTCAAAATCCAGTTTACCATAAAAAATGTCCTATTTGCTGCCGGGTTTGACGGCCGGAGTTCCGGCGAGGTCGGGTGGGAGATTTCCCGGCTCAAAGGTCTCGGGTGTCATTTGCACGAGACTCACGAACGGGCAACCGAAATCGGGCGTGTTGCCGCCGCTGCGGTCCACCAGCGTTCCCACCGCCGCCACCACGCCGCCGTGCGCGCGGACGATGTCAATCGTTTCCTGCACGCGGCCGCCGCGTGTCACCACGTCTTCAAGCACCAGGAAGCGTTCTCCGGGGGCGATGGTGAAGCCGCGCCGCAGGACCAGCTTGCCCTCCTCTTTTTCCGCGAAGATGTGGCGTTTGCCCAGCGCGCGCCCCACTTCCTGCCCCACGATCAGCCCGCCCAGGGCGGGGGAGATCACGCTGTCGGCCTCAATGGAGGCCAGCTTCTCCGCCAGGGCCGTGCAGACGCGCGCGGCGATGGGGGTGTGCTGCAAAAGGATGGCGCATTGGAAGAATTGGCGGCTATGGAGGCCGGAGCGGAGCAGAAAATGACCGTCCAGGAGGGCGTGGGTTTGCCGGAAAAGTGCGAGGATTTCGTCTTGCGTCATGACAGGTGCGGGAAAGGAGATGGCGTGGGGCTATTTTGCGGCGATCACTTCAATTTCCACCTGCGCTCCCTTGGGCAGGGCGGCGACCTGGATGGTGGAGCGGGCGGGGAAGGGCTCGGTGAAATAGCGGGCATACACGGCGTTCATGGCGGCGAAGTGGGCCAGATCGACCATAAAAACCGTCGATTTGACGACGTTTGCGAAGGTCATCCCATTGGCGCGCAGCACGCCCGCGACGTTTTGGAGCACCCGGTCGGTCTGGGCGCTGACGTCTCCCGGGACGAGCTCGCCGGTGGCGGGGTCCAGCGGGATCTGCCCGGCGCAAAAGAGAAAATCGCCCACGGCGACGGCTTGGGAATAGGGGCCGACGGCCTGGGGAGCATCGGGGGTGGCGATCACGGTTTTCATGGGAACTACCACACTATGCAGCCCTGCCGCCTGTGTCAACGCGGGGGTGTGGAGGAGTTTTGATCCGCAGATTGCGCAGATTTTCGCAGATTGAGCGGGAAATCGGGCTCGCGCAAAGAACGCGAAGGGGTGCGGTGAAAGGTGGTGTGAGTTTGTTGTGCATGGAGGGCCAAAGGCCCGTAAGCATACCAGCCTTGGGCAACGCCCAAAGGACTTGGAGGAAAGAGGCGTTTAGGGCTGAAAGCCCGAGGCATCAAACCCACGAGGAATGCGTCGGGCTTTCAGCCCTAACCACCTGTGGGCAAGATACCTAGGGCTTCGCCCCAGGCTGGTATGCGACCGCGCCTTTGGCGCTCAATGCGCGCGCCGCATGGATATTTCACACCACCTTTCACTGCACCCGACGCAAAGGGAAGCAGGTGCTTCGCGCTTGTGCGTCCAGCGGCTTCCTTCCATGATTCCGTTCCATGAATAAGGAAAAACATGGTTGTTTTCACGGCGGTTTTCACGGGATTTGGTTGCGCCTTTGCGGGGGATGCCCCGAAGTCGGGCGCCAACGATGTTTCCGCCGTTATCATCCAGGCGAAAGCGCAGGAACTGGCGCGCGCCTTGGTCTAACTCAAACTGGAGGAAGTGGCGCTGAGTTTTGCGGATGCTGAGGCAGCGCAAAAGGGGTTGCCGGTGGTTCGCGCAAAAGAAGCGGCGCTCAATGAGGAGCTTGTCAAACTCGCCGTCGCTCCGCTGGAAGTGCAGTTGCGGGAACTCCTGAAAACCGTGAAGGCAAGCAATCCCAAAGCGCTGGAGCTCCGGGAGAAAATCGCCCAATACAGGATCAAAATCACGGGAGAGGTGGAATCTCCGGCTCAACAAGCCCCGCCCGCTTCAAAATAATCGTTGAGCTGCTGGGTAGACCCAATTTGAGAACGCAAAATCTGCGTTCATCTGCGAAATCTGCGGATCACGGCTACTCCTCGTCCTCCGCCGCACCCTTCTTGTTCACCAGCCCGCGCAGTTTGCCGTGGATGAAGGGGTCGAGCGCGCCGTCCATGACGCCCTGGACGTCGCTGGTTTCCACGCCGGTACGATGGTCCTTGACCATCTGGTAGGGCTGGAAGACGTAGGAGCGGATCTGGCTGCCCCAGGCGATGTCCCCTTTTTCGCCATATTGGCGCTCGATTTCGGCGCACTTTTTGTCCTGCTCGATCTGGTAGAGCCTGGCTTTAAGCATCTTGATCGCCAGTTCGCGGTTGCGGCCCTGGCTGCGCTCGGCCTGGCAGGCGACGATGATGCCGGTCGGTTTGTGCGTGATGCGCACCGCCGTTTCCACTTTGTTGACGTTCTGCCCGCCTTTGCCGCCGGAACGGAATGTGTCCAGCTCCAGATCGGCAGGGTTGATCTCGATGGGCACCGAGTCGGCGATTTCCGGGGTGGCGTCCACGCTGGCGAAGGTGGTGTGGCGGCGTTTGTTGGCGTCGAAGGGGGAGATGCGCACCAGCCGGTGGACGCCCCGCTCGGCAGCCAGGTAGCCGTAGGCGTATTCGCCGGTGATTTGGAGTGTGGCCGATTTGATGCCCACTTCCTCGCCTTCCTGGATATCGACGATTTCGGCCTTGAACCCGTGGCGCTCGCACCAGCGCTGGTACATCCGCAGCAGCATGTCGGCCCAGTCGCAGGATTCGGTGCCGCCCGCGCCGGAGTGGATGACGAGGAAGCAGTTGGCGCGGTCTTGGGGGCCGCTCAGGTAGCTCTGCAATTCAAAGGCTTCGAGGCTTTCCAGGAAGGCGTTGTATTCGGCCTCGACCTCCTGTTCCGCCGCGGCTTGCTGGGCGGGGTCATGCTCCTCCAGGGCCAGGGTTTTGAGGACTTCCAAGTCTTCGATGCCCTGTTCGAGGGCCTTGAAAGGCTCGATTTTATTGCGCAGCGAGGCCACCTCTTCCACGGAAGCCTGCGCCCGTTCCCGGTTGTCCCAGAAGTCGGGGGCGCTCATGCGGCTCTCCAGTTCGCTGAGGCGCGATTGCAGCCGTGGCAAGTCAAAGATACCTCCGCATTTCGCCCACGCGGGACTTCAATGCAGAGGTGTTCAGCGTTTGGATTTCAATGGCCATAGGAAACGCTCAACATGACGCGCCGGGGTAGGAGCGTCAAGGGTTTGTGACGTTCCGCGCAGGGCTCGGGCGTGCGAAGGCGCTGGGAAAAAACGGGAAATTGCAGTTCCTTCGCCTTCAAGGCTTGACAATGCAGCGTATCTCAGAGAACGAAACCGAGGGCGTTTGCGCGCGTCTTTTTTTATGTTCCGTACACTCATAGGCAAAATCCATCCCACGGTCTTCCTCAAGGCGGCAAAAGCGGCGGCCCATGCTGTTTCCGAGGATGAAACCCGTTTGGTGGAGTTATGCAGCCTGACGCCGGGCGAGGCCCTGGCGCATTTGGGGGTCAACGAGCATGGCCTTTCACCGGAGGCGGTGGAGGCGGCGAAGGAGAAATACGGGCTGAATCTCTTGAGCCACAAAAAGGAACTCGGCATCGTGATGGAGCTGCTCCTGCGCTGCAAGAACCCGCTGGTGATCCAGTTGCTCGTCATCTGTATCGTCTCCCTCCTGATGGGTGACTACCGTTCGGCCATCGTGGTCGGCGGGATGATTTTCCTGAGCATCGGGCTCGCCTATGTGCAGGAGCACCGCTCCAGCCGGGCGGTGGAGGAGTTGCAGGCGATGGTGCAGACCGACTGCACGGTGGTCCGCGACGGCGTGGAATGCGATCTCGCCGTGGGCGATATTGTGCCGGGCGACATCGTGGTGCTCAACGCCGGGGCCATCATCCCGGCCGATTTGCGGCTGCTGAGCGCGAAGGATTTCTTTGTGAGCCAGTCGTCGCTCACCGGCGAGTCGATGCCGGTGGAAAAGAGCGCGGAGCCCGCCGACGTGGCCGGGCGGGGGCTCATCGAGTTGCAGAATGCCTGCTTCCAGGGGAGCAACGTGCTCAGCGGCACGGCGCGCGGCGTGGTGGTCAACACGGGGAGCCGGACGCACTTCGGGGCCATCGCCGAGAAGCTCGCCGGGCAGCGGGTGCAGACGAGCTTTGACAAAGGGATCGCCGGGTTCACCTGGCTGATGATCCGCTTCATGGTGGTGATGGTGAGCGTCGTCTTCCTCATCGTCGGCATTACCAAGCACGATTGGGCCGACGCGCTCCTCTTCGGCCTCTCGGTGGCCGTGGGGCTCACGCCCGAGATGCTGCCCATGATCGTCACTGTCAACCTCTCCAAGGGAGCGATGGCGATGTCGCGCAAGAAGGTGATCGTCAAGCGGCTCAACGCGATCCAGAACTTCGGTGCCATCGACATTCTCTGCACCGACAAGACCGGCACGCTCACGCAAGACCGCGTCATTCTCGAAAAGGCCGTGGACGTCACCAACCGCGACAGCGAAGACGTGCTGCGCTACGCGTACATGAACAGTTACTACCAGACGGGCCTGCGTAATTTGCTGGACCGTTCGGTGCTCTCCCACACGGAGCTGGATGTGGAGCGCAACTGCCGCAAGGTGGACGAAATCCCGTTCGACTTTCAGCGCAAGCGGATGAGCGTGGTGGTCGATTATGAGGGGGACCACGTGCTCATCTGCAAAGGGGCCGTGGAGGACATTTACAAAAGTTGCACCCACTACCAGGTGGATGATGAGGTCCACTTGATGATCGACCTCATCAAGAACGATCTGCTGGAGGAATACGAAGAACTCAGCCGCGACGGGTACCGCGTCCTGGGCATCGCCTACCGGGAGTTCCCGCAAACCAAGACCGTTTTCTCCGTGGCCGACGAGAGCGATCTCATCCTACTCGGCTACATCGCCTTCCTCGATCCGCCCAAGGGCTCCGCCGCCAAGGCCATCGCCCAACTCAAGGAGGTGGGCGTTTCCACCAAGATCCTCACCGGCGACAACGCGCTGGTGACGCGCAAGATTTGCAAGGATGTGGACTTGGATTCGGGAGAGATTGTCACCGGCGACCAGCTCCTCGGCTTGAGCGAAGAGGATCTCGGCGAACTGGCGGAAAAGACCAGCGTGTTTGCGCGCCTTTCGCCCTCGCAGAAGGAAAGCATCATCATCGCCCTGCAAAAGCGGGGCCACGTCATCGGGTACATGGGCGACGGCATCAACGACGCCCCCTCCATGCGCGTGGCCGACGTCGGCATCTCCGTGGATACGGCGGTGGACGTCGCCAAGGAATCGGCCGATATTATCCTCCTTGAAAAAAGCCTGCTGGTGCTGGAGGACGGCATTCTGGAAGGGCGCAAAGTCTTCGGCAACATCATCAAATACATCCGCATGGGGGCGAGTTCCAACTTTGGCAACATGTTCAGCGTGGTGGGGGGAGCCGCTTTCCTCCCCTTCCTGCCGATGGCCCCGATCCAGGTGCTCGTCAACAACCTCCTCTATGACGCCTCGCAGGTCGGCATCCCCTCGGATTTAGTCGATGCCGAATACATGCGGACGCCGCGCAAGTGGAACATCGAAAACATCCAGCGCTTCATGCTCTGGATCGGGCCGATGAGTTCCATCTTCGACTACGCGACCTTCTTCCTGATGCTCTATTTCTTTAAGTGCCACGATTTCGGCTTGGCGGCGCCAGCGGACGTGGTGGCCCGGTTTGTCGGGGCTGTGAAACCCGACGATACCTACGCCGCCGCCCTCTTTCACACCGGCTGGTTTGTGGAGTCGATCCTCACCCAGACGCTCATCGTTCACATCATCCGCACCAACCGGATTCCGTTCTTCCAGAGCATCGCCAGCCCGTTCCTGCTGGTGACGACGGTGCTGGTCATGGGGGTGGGGGCCGCGCTTCCCTACTCGCCGTTTGCCGCCTATTTTGGGTTTGTGCCGCTCCCCGCGATTTACTGGGCCTGGATCGCCGGGTTTCTGGTGGCCTATTCCGTTTTGACGCATTATGTGAAGACCCTGTTCCACCGGAAATACGGAATTGACTAACCTCCTTCGCCCATGAAAACACTCCTCGACGCACTCCAGGAAGGCCGCCTTATTGAGCTGCCGGACAGCAACAAGAGCCGGGCTTTGGAATACCTGGCCGCCTTGATCGAGGCCATCCCCGACATCGGCATGGAGGAGGGGATCACCGAAAACGTGCTGGCCCGGGAGAAAGCCCACAACACCGGCATTGGCATGGGCTGGGGGTGCCCGCATGCCCGCTCAAGGCACGACGGCGAGGTTGTCTGCGCGGTCGGCTGGAGCCCGCAAGGGATTGACTATGGGGCCCCCGACGGCGCGCCCGTTCACCTGATGGTGATGTATTTCGTGCCGGAGACGCAAAAGAACGCGTATCTCAAAGAGATTTCCTCGCTCGCCAAGGCGATCAAGACGCAGCCCGCGTTGCAGGATCTCAAATCGCTCACCGACCTGGGTGAGGTCCGCCATGCGCTGCTGGACGCCATCAGCATCGCCCTGGAATCGACGGCGCCGGAAGCCAAGGCCCGGATGATCCAGCTTGAGGCGAAGCACGCCGAGGTCCGCGAAATCGTCGAGGAACTGCCCCAGGAAGTCGCCAGCAGCCTCAAACCGCTTTCCATCGTCGTCATCCCCGGCTTGCGGCCCATCGTGCTTTGCCAGGACGGCGACCTGGTCGGGGCGCTGGAATTCCATGAGCAGTTGGCCGTCCAGCTTGCCCAACAGGGGCGCGCCGAGCACCAAGGGCTCCATGTGCTCGTCCGCTCGCAGGCCGCCTACCAACCCGACCGGCTCGTGTACGACTGCCTGGCGTTCCGGGCGAAGAAACCGGCCCCGGCAACGCAATCTTGACAGAGCGGGGTGCGGCCCGCGAAGTTTAAGCCCATCATGGTCTGCCGTCTCACCAAAGAATTCTTTTTCGAAGCCGCCCACACTCTCCCGCATGTCCCGGAGGGCCACCCCTGCCACCGGATGCACGGGCATAGCTACCGGGTTGAAATCGCGGTGGAAGGCCCGGTGGACCCCCAAATGGGCTGGGTCTACGATCACAGCGAGATCAGCGAGGCGATGAACCCGATTGTGAACGAACTCGACCACCGCTATTTGAACGAAATTGCGGGGCTCGAAAACCCCACGGCGGAAGCGATTTGCGGCTGGCTGTGGCGGCGGCTGGAGCCGCACTGTCCGGGGCTTTGCGAAATCGTCATCCAGGAAACCCCGCGCGCCCGCTGCACCTATCGCGGGCAGTAGAACAAGCGGAGAAGGGGAAATCTGCCGAACAGGACACTATTACCTTGTAATACCAATTGCACAGTTGGATTGGTCTTATGGATTGGCGGGAAACAACGCTTCGTCCCGGAGGGACGTTTGATGGGGGAAAATGACGCTCATTTTCAACCGTCCCTGCCGGGACGAAAGGCTTCGCTCTCCCTACCCGGCGTTAAAACGCCGGGCTACTCTCAGAGCGTCCCCATGGGACGCGAAAGCGAAGCCTCTGCCAATTCTGCCAAATAAACCTAGTACCTTGTAACGCATGAAATGACGCATACGGCTTGTCTTTTTGGCCCAGGGCTGCGTTGTCAGGCCAAGGTGCTATCTTCAGATAGCGCCTTGGGCTTCCGCCTTGCCCTGAACCAAAAATCCGGCGCTCTATGCGCCATTTTCCTTGTTACAAGGTACTAGTGTGATGAGTGATAAATTCGCGTCATAATTCCGGCCCCTTTTTCAATTTTTCGGCGTTGCTCAATCGGTCGGTATCTTCAGATACCGCCCTCATTCGCGCCTTGAAAAATCGGAAAATTGTCTCGGACTTATTTAGCGAATTTATCTTTCACCACACTAGGAAACCGCCAATGCACGCGTGCTTTCTGCCCGGGGGCCCTCCGGCGTCCAGTGGAGCCGCTCGATAAACAGCCGCCGTCCCGTTTGCGCGGCGTCCCAGGCGTGGAAGGCCAGGTAATTCCGTCCGTTTGGCCCCGTGAAAAGACTGTTGTGGCCCGGCCCGAGCCGCTTGCCTGGCGTCGTCCGCAGCACCCGGGGACCGTCCTCGTTCCCGGTGTCGGAATACGGCCCCAGGACATGATCCGCGACGGCGTAATCGACGCCGTAGGTGGCGTCCTCCCACCGGCCCGCACTGTAAAAGCAGTAATACCTACCCTGGTGGAGCGTCACGCACGGGCCCTCCAGCGTGTGCCAGTCGTACAAGCCGCCATACATCGGCCGCCGGGTCTGGAAGCGCTGCCAATCGTGATGGGCGCGCAAGATGACGCTGGGGCGGCCCGCCACCCGGTCGGGGCGGATCAGGTAGTCCGCCACCAGCGCCGTGCCGACGCGCGCGTCGCCCCCGGTGTCGAGAAAATCGCGCGCATAAAACAGCACCCACTGGCCGTCGGCATCGCGGAAGGGGTGGGGATCGATGGCGAACGGCAAATCTGCCGGGGCCACGAGCGGGTTGATGTCCGTGTCGCGGTAGGGGCCCGCCGGATCGAGCGAGGTGGCGGTGCGAATTTGATGGTTCCTATCCCGGAACCCGACCGAATAATACATCCAGTAGCGTCCGTCGCGAAAGGCCACCTCGGGAGCCCAATACGTGTCACCCAAGGCGGGATCGGGCCGCTCCAGTGCCTCCCCCAGGCGTTCCCAGTGGTGCAGATCGCGCGAGTGGAGGAGAGGAAAGACCCATCCGGCGGTCTCGTCCACCCGCTCCGCCTCTTCCCGGCCGGTGCCGATGGCAAAATACTCTTTGCCCACGCTCCAGACGAACGGATCGGCAAAATAATCGTGAAAAGTGGGATGCCACATGTTCTCTCCAGCAAGAACGCGGCGCAGCCAGTCCGTGGACGCAACGCCCCTTCCCGTATTATGCCCGTTCCCTGAAGATCAAAAATGAGGAAGCCGAAAATTTCACACGAAGGCACGAAGCTCACGAAGAAGAACAAGGGGGCACTGCACGAACCTTCGTGGCTTCGTGTGAGAAACAAACAGTCTCCATTTTCATGCCGCGTGGAGCCCCTTCTGCGGGGCAGGGCAATCTGGCTTCTGAATTCTTTCTCTTAAGAGCGTCCCGCCAGCTTTTCTCCCGTTTGCCGGAGCCACTCCGCAGTGGGCGTGGCGTAGGGGCGGAAGGTTTCCAGGGTTCCCTCGTGTTCGTTGTAGAAGAGGGCGCGGTGGAGACCGAGCGTTCCCGCCTGGGGGGAATCGATGAGGCTCGCGGAATCGTTGGCGCTCATTTGGAACACGACTCGCATTTCAAACTCGCTGAGCGCCTTGCGGTTGAGGAAGCGGTTGACGTTGTTGAGGGTGTCAAAGCTGGCCAGGAGGTGGATGCCGTGGCTTGCCCCTTCGGTGAGGAGTTCCGTGAACTGCGCGCCGGGGTCGGGCGCGGACTCGGCATCGCTCATGGAGAAGGCAAAATCGTCCTCGTGCCGCAGTTTCTTGAATTTGTGCAGGCCGTGGATGCAGCAGAAGAGGGGCGGTTCGTCCCCGTTGCCGCCGGCGGCGCGGGCCTGCAACTCCCCGGCCAGCGCGGCCATGGCGCTGGCGAGATCGCCGGGGCGCACCTCGGTGACGGGGTGGGGGAGGGCCTGGAAGAGGCGGGCAAGGAAGTCGGCTTCCGGCGTGCCGGGGGCGGCTGCGTGGAGGAAGAAGAACCGGGCACATCCCGCCGGGTATTGTGCAGCGAGAGCGAGCAGGGAAGCGCCCAGGAGGGTGAGAGCCACTTCGTCGCGCTGGCCGACCAGGAGCAGGTTGCTGCCGCTTTGTCGCTGGAAGGTGGCTTCGGTGGGGCCTTTGATGGAGTTGGGCGCGCCGAGCCATGCCCGGCCAAAGGCGGGTAGGTTAGTTGGCTTTTGAGCGAGCAGCGCCGAGAAGAGTGCGTTGTCGTCGAGCGCAGCCGGGGCGTTGCCTTCAAACACGATGGGGTCGCCGTACGCGCCGGGATGGCGGGCGGCAAGTTCCTGGACTTTATCGAGATAGCAGTCGCGTTCGTCGTCGGGCAGCCAGACGACCTGGAAGGGGTTGTTGCCTTCGAGCGCTCCGGCGGCGTCATTGTAGATCCCTTCGCCGGGGCGGGAGAGGAGGCGCGGGGCCGGGTTGCTCTCGTCCATGATGAGATAGGCGTCGGCTTCGTTGCACTGGAGGGCGACGCGGATGACCATCTGGCCCAGGGTGGCGCGGGCCAGCGAGTAAGCGCCGCCGAGGGTCTGCGAACCAAGCAGGACGTGGATGCCGAAGGCGCGGCCCTGGCGCACGATCCGGTCAAAGAGCAGGGAGGCCGTCTGCGCGATGGCGTCGTCCTCGACAAAGAATTCCTGAAACTCGTCGATGATGAGCAGGGTGCGTGGGATCGGCTCCTTGCCGCCCGCCCGTTTGTAGCCGGAGATGTCCTGGACGCCGAGGTCGCGGAAGAGGTCGCCGCGCCGCTTTAACTCAGCGTCCACGCGCTCCAGCACGCTCAAGGCAAACTCGCGGTCGCTCTCGATGGCGATGACCCGGGCATGAGGGAGTTTCTTTTCCGCGTAGCATTTGAATTCCACCCCTTTTTTGAAGTCGATCAGGTAAAACTCCACCTGCTGCGGGCTGCACGAGAGAGCCAGGTTGGTGATGATGACGTGGAAGAGGGTCGATTTGCCGGAACCCGTTTTGCCCGCGAAGAGGGCGTGCTGCCGCGTCCCCTTGCCGATGGCCAGGTACTGCTGCTTGGTCGCGCCGGTGCGCCCGATGGCGACGCGCAGTTCGTTGGTCGTGTCGTTGGTCCACAGCGCTTCGGGCGGGGGGGCGATCTGCGAGAAGGGGACTTCGACGCGGTTGGAGTCGATGCTGCTTTTCCCGATCTTCTGTGTCAGCGCGAGCGCCAGTTCCGGGGCGGGAGGCGCGTCGAAGAGAATCCGGGCGGTGTCGGAGGCCGGCTGGTTTTTGAGCCAAAAACGGCCGTTCTCCTGCCGGAGCACGATGCTGCCCGCGCGGAGTTCGTCGGGCGAAAAGCCGTCGGGAAGCGGTTGGCGTTTATCCCAGTGGAGGAGGGTGAAGACGCCGCAGCGCGCGCCGCTCGTGGCGATGCTCTGGAGCCTGGCGGCCGCCGTTTCGCTGAACCCGGCGGGGAAATCCGCGACGACCAGGAAGTGGTATTTCTCGGCCACGCTCCCGGCTTGCGCGTTGTATTCGCTGATCGTGGCGTATTGGTTGCGCAGGTACATCTGGATCACTTTTTCCAGGTGTTCGCAGAGTTCGGCCAGGCGTTCCTCGATTTGGTCGCGCTGGGTCCAGATGCGCCGGTTGATGAGGCTCTCCTCGTAGTCGGCCAGTTGCATGAACCCGGCAAAGTTCTCGCCCAGGCCCACGGGGTCGAGGAGGGTGAAGCTGATTTTCCCCGGAGGCGTCGTGGCCAGCAGGCGCAGGATGATCTGGTTGATCGTGGCCATGACGGACGCGCCGCCCGACTCCGCAGTTTCAAAGAGCAGCGAGCCCTCGGCCGGGAAGGCGAGGGCCAGGGGGAGGCTGATTTCCGACGCGCAGGGCAGCGCGAGGCGGGGATCCTTGGGGAGGCTCCCCGGAGGTTCGGAGAGATCGGCGGCGATTCGTGCGAAGGGGGTGGCAAAGGGATAAGCCGTCGGCGGCGTCCAGGCTTCGGCCAGTGCGGGCGACCACGCGGGGGCGGCCGCCCCGGCGGCTGCCTGGAGCGCGTCCATTTGGGTGCACAGGGGGCGGATTTCCGCCTCCCAGGCGATTTGGAGGTCGGCCCAGCCGCGCTGTTCGTCGTCGGCGTATGCGTCGGCTTCCGCAGCCAGGGCCGAGGCCAACTCGGCGCGGTGGGCATCGTGCGCATGCTGGAGGGCCTCCAAGTGCGCGGCGCGTTCGGCGGTGATGCGGCTGGTTTTTTGGCGGTAGATCGCCTCGTTGCGGGCCAGGGCGCGGGGGAGCTGCTTTTCCAGCTTGGCCTGGGTTTTCTCTTCAAATTCGGCCTCGATGCTGTCGGACCGGTCCCATTGGGCGGCGAGTTCGGCGTGGGTCTGCTCGTAGGTCCGCTCGATCTCCTGGCACTGGGTGTCGAACCCGGCCCGGAGGGAGGCTGCGGCGTCTTCAGCCGCCTGCCGGGCGCTCGCCAGCGCTTCGGCGAGGGCGGTTACCGCAGCGCGTAGCGGCGCGAGTCTCAAAAAACGGGGAAACGGCAAAGCGCGCAAGGCGGCGAGAGCGGTTTCCACGGCGGCGAGCCGCGCGGGGAGATCCTCTGTGGACGGGGGAACCGCCGTGCCTCGCAGCCAGCTCGCGTAGCCGAAGCAGGCGCGCCGGGCCTTTTTCTCCAAGGTGGCGAGCGTGCCGCGTTGGAGCGCCAGTTCTTTGGCCTGGGCGTTGTAAGATGCCGAGGCGGCATTGAGAGCGGCGGTGCGGCGGGTTTGCGCTTCAAAGTCGCGCATTTGCAGGGCGCCCATCCACGATTCCTTGGCCTGCCGGGCGCGCGTGGGGAGGTTGCCCAAGGTGGCTTCCGCGAAGGTCTGGATTCGTTCGTGCCGGGTTTCGTAGACGGCGGTGACGTGCCCGGTGCGGGCGCGGAAACGCGCTTCGGCGGCGGCGATCTTCGCGGCGGCCTGGGCTTCGGCGTCTGTGTCCGCTTCCCTGTGGGCGCGTTGGAAGGCGAGGCGGCGCGTGGCGAGGTCGCGTGTAAGCCGGTCCTCTCTTTGGGCGAAGGCGGCTCCGGTTTGCCGGAGTTGGGCCAGAAGTTCGAGCGTCCGGCTGACGCGCAGGTCGGTTTCTTTATTCACAGTCGCTTCTCACCTTTCTGAGCAGAGTGTCGATTTCTTCCATCACCGATAGGGTGCGCGTGATGCGGCTGGGGAGTTCTTCCATGTAGTTTTTTTCAAAGGCGAGAGCCTGGGCGTCGTGCCAATACGCCTGGGTTTCCTGCCATTGGACGGCGAGATCCTTGTATGCCTGGGTAAGCAGGGCGGCGCTGCCTTTGGGGCTCATGGGAGAGGTTCTGGAAGGGGTGTTTCGGGTGGGACCGGGGCGGCGGTTGCCGGAGCGGGGGATGCTGGAGCCGCCGGGGCCTCGGTGTACGCTTCCAGGGTTTTTTGGATATTGGCGAGGAGGGCGGCCGCTTTCGGGAGATCGAGTTGCAGGAATTGCCGCAGGTCGTCCAGGCGCTGGACAATGGGCTCGGCGACGCTGTCGAAGCGGACGGCCCATTGTTTGACGGCGCGGAGTTTCTCCTGCGCTTCGGCGAGCGCGATCTTTGCCCGCTGGACGATGGCCTGGCGGTTGACGAGGGCTTCGCGGTGCCCTGCGAGCTTGGCGCTCAAGAGTTCCTGTTCGGCCTGGGCGAGTTTTTTGGCCCGTTGGCGGATCTCCGCCTCCCAGCGCATCCGCTGTTCGTGCTGGAGCCATTCGCGCGTCCGGTGGACTTCCCCGCCGGTGTCGTCCAGGGAGCGGTTTGCCTTGGTCAAAAAGACGAGCAAGCGCGACCGGAGGATCTCCAGGGCGTCGAGCGAAGTGATTTTTGCCTGGTCGGCCATGGGGGGGTTAGCGCTGGGCCAGGTAATCCTCGATGCGTTGCGCTTTTCGGAGGAGGTAAGGGGTCTGTTTTTCGGAGATTTCGACGAATTTTTTGAGCACCTTCATGGTGGTGACAAATTCTTCGGCGAATTTCTGCTGCTCCTGGTCCTGCCAGGTGGCGCCCAGTGACGCGAACCGGGCCTGGAGGGAGGCGGCTTTTTGGAGCACGTCCTCGTTGAAGCGCTTCAATTCGCTGGCGAACCGCCGCACCTCTTCGGGATTCATGATCGCTTGTGCCATAGGGGATAGGATTGAAAAGCGGGCGGCGTTGGAGGACGCGCTCTGCTTCACCCAAGCATGATCGCAATCCTCCCAAAATTCAATGAGAGGATTTGCGCAATAGGCGCGCCCACAGAATATCGTTGTTGCCTTATATTGATTTGCGGTTAGGATGGAACCGCATTTTTGATGAAAAAGCCCACCGTTTTAATTCTTTGCACCGGGAACTCCTGCCGCAGCCAGATGGCGGAGGGGATACTGAGCCATGCCGCCGGGGATTTGATGGAAGTCCACAGCGCCGGGTCCAATCCCTCCGGGTTTGTGCATCCCAAAGCCGTGGGGGTGATGCGGGAAATCGGCATCGACATTTCCAAGCACACCTCCAGGCACCTGAACGCCTTCCTGGACCGGGACATCACGACCGTTATCACCGTCTGCGGCAACGCCGATCTGGCGTGCCCGATGTTCCCCGGGCAGGTGAACCGTCACCACTGGGGTTTCGACGATCCCGCCCACGCCACGGGCTCTGAAGAGGAAGTGATGAACGCTTTCCGGTGCGTGCGCGACCAGATCCGGCTCGTTTTCGAGGCGTATGCAACGGGCTTCCGCGAGGCGCTTCAATCCAAAACCACACTAGTGCCTTGTAACAAGGTACTAGACTCCCATGGAAAACCGTAAACAACTCGCCTTCTTTGAACGTTATCTGACCGTCTGGGTCTTCCTCTGCATGGTCGCCGGGGTTGCGCTGGGCAAGACGGTTCCCTGGCTGACCGCGGCCTTGAGCGGGCTGGAGTTTGGCCAGGGGTCGCACGTGAACGTCCCCATCGCGGTGCTGATCTGGCTCATGATCTACCCGATGATGCTCAAAGTGGACTTCACCGCGCTGGGCGGCATTGCCCGAAAACCGAGGGGGCTGATGGTAACGCTCTTTGTCAACTGGCTCATCAAGCCCTTCAGCATGGCGCTCCTCGCCAGGGTCTTCATTGAGCACGTCTTTGCCCGTGGATCGCTCCCGAAGTGGCGAAAAACTACACCGCCGGCCTGATCATTCTCGCGGCGGCACCCTGCACCGTGATGGTTTTCGTCTGGTCCTACCTCACGGAGGGCGACCCGGTTTACACGCTCGTGCAGGTGGCGGTGAACGACCTGATCATGCTCGTCGCGTTTGCCCCCATTGTCATGTTCCTCTGCGGCGTGGCCAATGTCGTGGTGCCCGCCAAAGTGCTGCTTACCTCGGTGGTGGTGTTCATCGTGATCCCGTTGGCGGCGGGCTATCTGACGCGCACGGTGCTGCTCCGATCCCATGGGAAGGCGTGGTTTGAAAAAACTTCCTGGCGAAGTTCCATCCCGTGACCATCGCCGCGTTGCTGGTGACGCTGGTGCTCATCTTCGCCTTTCAGGCCGAGAACCTGACCAGTCGCTGGCTCGCGGTTCTCTTGATTGCGGTGCCGATCATCATCCAGGTCTATTTCAACTCCGGCCTGACTTATTTGCTGATGCGCTGGCTGAAGGTCGAACACAAGATCGCCGCGCCGGGCGCTTTGATCGGGGCCAGCAATTTCTTCGAGCTGGCGGTGGCCGTCGCGATCACGGTTTTCGGGCCTTCCTCCCCGGCGGCGCTGGCCACGGTCGTCGGCGTGCTGGTCGAAGTGCCGGTCATGCTCTCCGTCTGCCGGGTTTGCCGCGGCAGTAGAGAATGGTACGGGCGGGAACTCCCCGGCGCAGTCTCGGCTACAGAGGCATAAGCCTAAAAACGGTGATGGATCGGGGCGATTTTGCATCCCAAACGAGAGGGGCATCTTTTTCCACGCAGAGTTACTTGGACCGGACTTTTTTCATCGCCGAGTTGTGACTTGCGTAAAACAACCTCCGGCGGTTTGTTGCTGCGCCCTCTGGCATCAAACTCCCGGCGACGCAGCGCAGTAAAGAAGTCCTTTGTCAAAGCGCCATCAATCTTTGAGCCCGCCCGCGAGTTGAATTCCTTTGAAGGTGAAGACAATTTAACCTGAACTGGAGCAGCGCGCACCGGATTATGGAGCGCGCCGTCGAGCGTGGACAGCAGGGGGGCGTCATCACCCCCCCCTTTTTTTCCCTGAATCAGCGCTTGATCCGGCCGGCTCTTACTCGCAGCAATTCCGCGTGCCGAGGGGGCCCCATGGCCACGGCCGCTCGAAATTGCGGCTTTCCACATCATAGCAGCGGTCGTCGCTCGGGCGCACCGCAACAAAGACCATCTTGGCGCGCTGGCAGTTGTTGCGCACCACGGTAATCTCCCCCACCGGCGGCAGCGCCGGGCAGGACACCCCCCTGCGCTGGATCACCGTCGTCACCGTGGAGGGGCACGTAACGGCCTGCACCGGAGGACAGGCCTCCTTCGATAGATCCATCCGTGTCTCCACGCATTCCCGCACCGGCGGCGCACATTGGCAGCCCGCCATTCCCAGCAGCGCCGCCCCCGCCACCATTCCCCACACTCCGTTTGTTTTTTTCATAAAACCGTGAGGGGGCACTTATCCCCTCATCGGGCGTTCGGAGCGCTGGAAAAAAATGGCCGTGCCGGGGGACTCCCCGATGATGACCATTACTTCCTCCCCGTTCCCCAGCGCCGGTGGAGGAAGTGCTCCACGGGGGAAAAGAAAATTTTGTCGGCCAGCAACCCGATCAGGACGATGGCGAACATGATGCCGATCACCTGGTCCATGGCGTTGAGTTCACGGCCGAAATGGAGCAACTGGCCGAGGCCGAACCCGGTCAGGATTGTCACGAAAATCTCCGCCGCCATCAGCGAACGCCAGGCGAACGCCCACCCTTGCTTCATCCCGCTGACGACAAACGGCAGCGAGGCGGGCAGAATCACCCGTGTCCACGTGTAAAACTGCCTGGCCCCCATCGTCCGGGCGGCCCGGGCGTAGATGGGCGGCACGTTGCGCACGCCGTTATCCGTGGAGATAATGACCGACCAAAGGGTGCCCATCACCACGACAAACAGCATGGCCCCCTCCGTCTGCCCGAACCAGAGCATCGCCAGCGGCACCCAGCAGACGCTCGGCAGCGTTTGAAGCCCCAGCGCCAGCACGCCCACCGTGTCTTCCATCAGTTGGAACCGGGCGGTTAGCAACCCGATGGGGATGCCGAGGATGACGCCGATCAAATAGCCCGTCAGCAGCCGCCGGAGCGTCACCGCCGTGGCCTGGAAAAGCGTTCCGTCCACCGTCACCGTTTTCAGGTATTCCCAGACGGAACCGGGGTCTGGCAACAGCACCGGAGACCAGATTTTGGCAAGGACAAGGAAATGCCACGCCAGCAGCAGCACGGCAAAGAAGAGGGTGGAGGAAAGCAGGCGTTTCATTCGGCTCCCAGTTCGGTTCCCGGCGCATCGACATACCCGCGCAGCGCCCGGGTGATGCGGCTGGCGTGCCCGGCAAGTTCCACGGAGTTGATGTCGCGCGGATGCGGCAGATCGACGGAGAACTCCTCGCGCACGCGCCCCGGATGCGGCGAGAAAAGCACGACCCGGTTGCCCAGGCAGACGGCTTCGCGGACGTTGTGCGTCACAAACACGATGGTTTTTTTCCGCTCGGCCCATATCCGCTGGATGTCCCCGTAGAGTTGCTCGCGGGTGAGGGCGTCAAGCGCGGCGAACGGTTCGTCCATCAGGAGCACGCGCGGGTTGGGGGCGAGCGCCCTTGCCAGCGCGGCCCGCTGCTTCATGCCGCCCGAAAGCTCATGCACGTTGGCGTGGGCGAATTCCTCCAGCCCCACCAGGCGCAGGTAGAATTGCGCCACTTCCCGGCGGTCCCTAGCGGTCAGGTTCGGCTTGAATCTCAACCCGAAGAGGACGTTGTCCATCACGTCCAGCCACGGAAAAAGGGCGGACTCCTGGAACATCACCATCCGGTCGCGACCGGGCCGCGTCACCGGCTTGCCATCCATCAACGTCTCGCCCGCATCCGGCTTTTCCAGCCCGGCGATGATGCTCAGCAGCGTCGATTTTCCGCAGCCGCTCGGGCCCACGAGGCAGACGAAATCCCCTTCGTTGATTTGCAGGGTAATCTCGTCCAATGCGCGCACCTTCCCGCCGCGCACGGGGAAATCCTTGGTCACGCGGTCGATGAACAGCTTGGCCGGGGGAACGGATCGGAGTTCTTCCTGAAGAGACATGGGAAAGCGGCGGGGTGCTGAAGCCTCAAGGATGCTCCACCAAGGTCTTTAAATCGGGCACATGGCGCAGGAACCCGGCGTTCTGGGCGTTTACCACGTAAGTCTGCAAGCCCGGCAGGGAGACGGTGTTGGTCAGCTCGATCCGGCGCCAGGCTGCGGCGATCAGTTCCGGCGCGATCTTCGACCGTGTCTCGGCAGCCAGTTCCTCCACGACCATCGCCTGGGCCTCGGCCGGATGGGCCACAATCCACTCCGTCAACTCGTTGTGCGCCGCCACGAGCTTGCGCAGGAGCGCGCCTTGTTCCGTGCGGAACTTCACGCTCGAAACCAGCACCGTCGTCACCGAATCCTTCTCTTCCAGGAAAACCACCCCTTTCGCGTCGCGTTCCAGCCGCGAAACCCACGGTTCCACCGTCCAGACGGCGTCGAGTTTCTTTTGCAGAAAGAGAGAGAGCTGGTCGGGATTGGGCGTCGGGATCACCAGGGCGTCTCCGCCCAACTGCGTCACCTTGAGCCCCTGCGCGGCCAGCCACGCGCGGCACGCCACATCCTGGGTATTGCCGAGCTGCGGGGTGCCGATCCGCTTGCCGCGGAAGTCTGCCCCGGCCTTGATGCCGGAATCGGGCTGAACGACCAGCGCCGCGCCGCCGTTGGCCGCGCCGGAGACAATGCGCACCTCGGCTCCGTTGGACTTGGCAAAGGCGTTGATCGCCGGGCTGGGGCCCACGTAGGTCACGTCGATCCCGTTGGCGAAGAGAGCCTCCATCGCGCTCGGTCCCGCGTTGTAGAGGTACCACTCAACGCGGACCCCCAGCCGTTGCTCAAACCACCCCTTGCCCTGGCGCGACAGATGGTGAGCCACGAGCGCCTGCACGTGGGTCACGTTCGGGAAATGCCCGAAGCGGACGACGGTCTGCGCCCGCGCCGAAACGTTCATTCCAAACACCAGCCCCATCACCATTAAGAAGATTCGCGTTTTCATGGTTCGCTTCTTCAACGGATTTGCTTGGAGGTTGGGCCGGGCTTCGGGCGGTTTCTTGCGCCGGGAGCCGGCTTGGCCGCGCGGCGTTTGGCGCCGCGTTTGGGGGCTGCTTTGACGGTCTTCGCAGCCGGTTTACGCTTTCGGGGCAAGCGGCGCAACACCATTTTGACAAAAGGAACCGCCGTTTTGTTGCGGCGAATTTTGCGAAGCGATTTCTTGACCGTGTCGGCCAGCGTCACCCGGTCCAGCACCCCGGTAATGGCCCGGCCGACTTCCGCCATGAGGGCGTGGACGCCGCACGAGGCTTCGTCCGGGCAGGAACACGGGGCGTACGCGCTGCGGCTCACGCAGGGAAGGGGCGCGAGCGGGCCGTCCAGGAGGCGGAGGATGTCGCCCATGAGGATCTCCCCGGCGGGCAGCGCCAAAAAATAACCGCCCTGGCTGCCCCGTTTGCTGTCCAGATAACCGGCTTGCTTGAGCTGGAGAAAGATTTGCTCCAGGAACTTGAGGGGGAGGTTCTCCTTTTGCGCCAGATCGCCAATAGGCACCAAGGGACGCCCCAAAGCCTGGGCGACCCCAAGGTCAACAAGCGCCCGCAAGGCGTAATGGGAACGTTTGGAGAGCTTCATGGTGCTTGCCTTGGCGCAAGCAGGCTACCGGAGAGGTTCCGGCGCATCAACCCGAAAACCGATGTTGGAGGGGAGCGCCCCGTACAACTTCGGTTTTCGGGTTTAACGATGGATTTGGATCTCCACGCCGTAGAGCTTCCAGTAGGGAAATTCGTAGGCAAACCGGAGGGCAAAGACGGTGTGGCAGGGGGCCGTGTTGAAGTGCCCGCGGAGGAGAAGAATCCCCTCGGCGGTGATTTCCGGGGGCGCGTCGAAGATCAGCTCCAGATTGTGGATCCCGGAAATGTCCACCTTCGCGTCGATGAACGGCTTGAAGGCCTCCCCAAGTTGCGTCTCGGTCAACTGCGTCTGCCAGGCCAGGGCGACATTGGAATAAAACTCGGCAAAGCTGCGCTTCTGGATGGCGCTGTTGAACAGGAGAAGGTTGTCGAGAACCAACTGGCGAAGCACTTTTTGCGAAGGAATTTCCCGATTGGCCAGCCGGTTGAAAGAGGCCCCCTTGCCCAGCAAGGAGAAACGGTCTTCCTCCTTGTCCCCGGACTCGCCTGGGGTGCGCAGGGAGAAGACGCGCCAGGAACCGCGCTCCTGGATCACCGTGAGAATCACCGGGACGGCGGTTCCATTGGCCGCCATGACCTCGCCGGTCAATTTCACATCCCGGTCCTTGGTCTCCTCCTTGGTCCAATTGCAGGCAACCGTCCCGGCGCTCAACCCGAGTTCCCGGGCGGTGGCGCGGAAATTTTTGAAGGTCGTCTGCGCCTGGAACGCGAAGGCGGCGTTGTCATAGGCTCTCTGGAAGTTGGATTCGCCAATCTCCAGGAAAAATTCATTGGCTGCGTGAGTCGGGGAATCGGAGTGCGGCGAGTCGTCGCAACCCGCCAGACCCAGGAGGACAGCAAGGAAACAGACGAGGCGGATGCAAGGGTGCATGGGAAAAAGGGGGGGTTATTTGCTCCATTCCAACATCCGCCGGATGGGCAGTTCGGCGCGAGCCCGCAGGGCCTCGGGAAGCACGATCTCCGGGGTGAGGGTTTCCAGGCAGGCCCGCAACTTCTCCAGCGTGTTGAGCTTCATAAAACGGCACTCCGCGCAGGCGCACTCCTGGGTGGGGCCGGCCAGGAACGTTTTTCCCGGCAATTCGCGGCGCAGCCGGTGGAGCATCCCCTCTTCGGTGACGATGATAAACGCCTTGGCCGGATGCTCGCGGCAGTAGCCGATCATTTTCTCCGTGGAGCAAACCTCGTCGGCCAGGAGCCGGACGGAGTGGCGGCACTCGGGATGCGCGATCACGGGGGCGTCCGGGTAGCGTTCGCGGATTTTCTCGATGCTTTGGGCGGTGAACTCCACGTGGACGGCGCAGTGCCCTTTCCAAAGTTCCATGGGGCGTCCGGTCTGTTCCATCACCCAGGCGCCAAGGTTTTCGTCCGGGACAAAGAGCAGATTCCGGTCCTGGGGCGCCGCGCGGACGATTTTGACCGCGTTGCCGCTCGTGCAGATGACGTCAGCCTGGGCTTTGACGGCGGCGCTGCAATTGATGTAGGCGATGACGTAGTAGTTTTTGTGCGCATGCGCCTTCAGGAAGGCTTCCAGCGCCTCCCCGGAACAGGAATCGGAAAGCGAACAGCCCGCCTCCAGATCGGGCAGCACCACGGTCTTGGAGGGGTTGATAATCTTGGCCGTCTCGGCCATGAAATGGACGCCGCAGAAGGCGATCACTTGGGCGTCCGTCTTGGCGGCCTGGTAGCTGAGGCCGAGGGAATCGCCCACGAAATCAGCGACCTCCTGGATTTCTTTGATCTGGTAGTTGTGGGCAAGGATGACCGCATTGCGTGCGCGTTTGAGCGCGAGAATATCGGCCACGAGGTCCAGTCCTTTTGCGGGCATGATGTTGAAGAGGAAAAAAGTTGCAACCCCTACGTTGCGGGATTGCGCTCCTCTTTTCAAGCGGAAGAAGCAGGAAGAGCTGAGCCCGGGCGCGATTAA
>SESA01000336.1_pt1 | contig 32455 bp, 29 predicted proteins | sample 3171451 | NCBI WGS metagenome assembly SESA01 (sample SAMN06051862, study PRJNA518727) | freshwater metagenome | biome: subpolar coniferous forest; feature: holomictic lake; material: water; isolation source: holomictic Lake 227, 8 m depth | place: Canada: near Kenora, Ontario | collected...
GTTATAGATCGCAGGATTATGGGATGCAGTGATAACAATACCGCCAGCAAGCTGCTTGGCTTTTGTAAAGAGAGAAACGGCGGGAGTCGAGGCAAAACTGTCGGAAAGATATACCTTCAGTCCCTGTGACGAAAAGACCTCCGCAGTATATTCAGCAAACTCTTTTGACATAAAGCGGGTATCGTACCCCACGCAGACCCCTTTCGCCTTGTTTGGATGGTCAAGAAAGTAGCGGGCGGATGCCAGCGCAGCAAGTTTCAGGTTATCAAACGTATAATCCTTTGCTATAATTGCCCGCCATCCGTCAGTACCGAATTTAACTTGCATTCTTTATTGATTTTGATATAATTGGAGCTTAAACCACTCAAGGACGTGGTAACGCAAAATAAATATATAAACGATAAAGTACGGTTTTCCTGTTGTTCATCCAATTATCTCTTTTTCGATGCCCAAGAAGCTTTTTGTTTTAGCAGGAGAGGTTTCCGGAGACATGCACGCTGCCGGAGTGATTGCTGAACTGCTTAAGGCAAAGCCTGACATCAGGGTATTCGGTATCGGTGGTCAGAAGCTTCAGGCGCTTGGCGCAGAGCTGCTCTATGACACCGCGCAGATGAGTATCATGGGCTTTGTTGATGTGCTCAAGCATCTCTTCTTTCTTCGTCGGGTTTTTCGGGATCTCAAGGAGGCTGTACTCAGGGAAAAACCCGACGCAGCTTTTCTGATTGATTATCCGGGCATGAACCTCATCATGGCCCGTTTTTGTCACGAACTCGGCATTCCGGTTATCTTCTATATCTCCCCGCAAGTCTGGGCCTGGAAAGAGGGGAGGGTAAAAGCGATCCGCCGAGACGTTGACCGGCTGCTCGTTATTTTCGATTTTGAAGTTGACTTTTTCCGTTGCCACGGTGTCACCGCCGAATTTGTCGGTCATCCCGTTATTGAACAGCTTGACGAACTCTCTCTTCCATCGCGGGAGAGTTTTGTAAAGCAGCACGAGCTTGCGCCTGAAACCCGTCTTGTCGGACTTCTTCCCGGCAGCCGCAAGCAGGAGATTGCCCACATTCTGCCCGACATGCTCAAAGCTTCACGCTTGCTGAGTCGCGACTACCAGGTTGTTTTTCTCATTGGCCGTGCTCCGCACCTTGACGAAGCGGCATACCATGCGCTGGCGCAATACCCTGACCTGACCATTATCAACTGCTCCGCTTATGAGGTCATGCAATACAGTGAGCTTGCACTGGTCACCTCCGGTACTGCAACCCTTGAGACGCTATGCTTTGGACTGCCAATGATTGTGCTCTACAGGACAGGCAGAGTGAACTATCTGATTGGCAAACAGTTGGTCAAACTGAAAAATATATCGCTCGCCAATATTGTCGCCAAAGGGCTTGGCAGCTCTGAAACGGCAGTGCCGGAACTTCTCCAGCATGACGCGAACGGCGCAGAGATATACCGTCAGGCACGCATGATTCTTGACGACCCGGAACTTGCCGCCGCCATGCGTCGTGAATTGCTTGCCGCACGTGACAAGCTTGCCTGCAGCTCTCCCTCAAACAAAGTCGCTGGTATCTTGCAGGAATACCTCTAACAGAAAAGTCTGGTTACAATGGAAAAAGCTGTTGATTACCTCGTCGCTCATCCGGTACTCTTTATCATGGCAGTAATCGTTGCCATCATGATAATGCTCTCCTTTTTCCGACGGGTCATGCGCCTCTTTCTTGTTGTCGCCGCCATGCTCGTACTCTACGCCGCATGGCTCCAGCTCACCGGCGGCCCGACTCACGAGATATTCCAGAATCTTGGACACATGCTCAACAACACCATTCGTTTTCTCGGCGACCTGTTCGGCCATCTCTTTGCCCTGCTGAAATTTCCCAAGAAGGGGTTGGTGTAGGGGGGCTGAGGCGAGAGCAGGGGTACTGAGAAAACAATATGAAGATGAGTCAGGCGTGTCTATATTGTGAAAAAAAGAAATGGCACCTGCAGCAAGAAAACATTTTCACATCCGTTAGCCGAGGTTTTTGGCTTTATGGTAACCGACCAATCCCCTAAAGCTCAACGCTACCGAGCACATCGGCTTTGCCCTTTCAACAACAAGGTTCCAAACTGTACCAAAGACAAGGCAAAAAATCCTCTCGGTGTGTGCTCTGTTTTGCAGAACAACATGCCAGTCATCACTTGCCCGGTACGCTTTCGTGAAGAGTGGCTTATTACCGATGATGCGGCTTCATTCTTTTTTGAAGAGGGCGCACTCTGGAGTTCATTGACAGAAGTTCGTCTGAATGATGCTTTTGGCAAATCTGCAGGAAATATCGATGTGGTGCTTGTTGCCTATGACAAACACGGCAAAGTGATCGACTTCGGAGCCCTTGAGGTTCAGGCTGTCTATATTTCAGGTAATGTCCGAGAACCTTTTGAGCACTACATGAAAGATCCAGGTGCACATGCACTGATGGACTGGACTGCGCAACCGAACTATCCACGTCCGGATTTTCTTTCCTCGTCGAGGAAACGGCTTGCCCCGCAACTGTTGTTTAAAGGCGGAATTTTGCATTCATGGCAGAAGAAAACAGTGGTAGCAATCAACAGAAGTTTTTTCGAAACACTTCCTCTTTTGAAGCCAGTTAAAAAGAGTGAAGCCGATATTGCCTGGTTCATTTACGATCTTGAGCCTGTTGTCGATGGAGATCAGGAACGATATCAGCTCAGAAAAGTTGACGTGGTGTATACGGAGTTTCAATCAGCCCTCCTCTCTATCACGACAGCTTCTCCCGGAAACGTTGCCGATTTTATGCGTTTGCTACAGGAAAAGCTTGATGAACAACTTGAAACAGCTCCAACCAACAAGAGTTTAGACAAACCATTTTGAGATGACGGTTATCCGACAGCAATATTTGTTTCCTCATATAAATGATGCAGCAGTATGCCAGCAAAAGCCGGTGAATGTCTCATCCATTCCGCAACGGAGCCCCTTTCGATACCCCGGAGGAAAAACATGGTTTGTACCTGCCTTCAGAAACTGGCTGGCTAACCGTTCGACAAAGCCAGCACTGCTTGTTGAACCCTTTGCAGGCGGCGGGATTATCGCTCTTACCGCATTGTTTGAAAACCTTGTTCACAACGTGGTGATGGTCGAACTTGATGAAGATATTGCGGCGGTGTGGCAGGCAATAGTTGACGGGCAAGCTGAGTGGCTTGCCGGAAGAATTATGGCTTTTGATCTTACCAGAGAGAACCTTAAGCTGGAATTGTCGAAAAGTGATGCAGAACTCAAAGAGCGGGCATTTCACACCATTCTGAAAAACAGAACCTCTCATGGCGGAATTATTGCTGGCGGCTCAGGATTGCTCAAGCATGGTGAAAACGGCAAAGGAATCCGGTCACGATGGTATCCACAAACGCTTGCAAGACGATTTTCAGGTATACACCACTATGCAGGCCGCATAGATTTCCGACAGGCAGACGGGATGAAAGTTATTGGGGAATATGCAGATCGGGAAGATGTTGTATTCTTTATCGACCCACCCTATACCGCCGGAGGGAAAAAAGCAGGTAAAAGGCTCTACCGTTATTCAGAGATAGACCATGAGCGACTGTTTGATCTTTGCGCATCACTTGCCGGTGATTTTTTGATGACATACGACAATTCGGAAGAGGTGAAGCAAATGGCAAGGAGGCACGGTTTTCAGATGCGGCTTATTGCCATGACCAACACCCATAATGCCACAATGGAGGAGTTGGTGATTGGCAAAGAGTTGTCATGGATGGATAGCTACCCGGCGGTGCCCGAGCCTGATGTTGCCTACCCGGTGTGACAAGTCACCAGACGCTTCTTGGCTTGGCGTTAAAGGTCAAACTTTTTTTCAATGATGTTTTAACGTTGTCAGGCATTTGACCAGATATCCCGCATTGGTAAAAGGGTTTTCGGTGTTCTTTGAGGTCAGGGGGGCGTTAACTTTTAACCGATCCGCATTGCTGTAAGCACTCTCAAGCTTCCCTTTCGACAACTCAAAACACCCTGTTGCTCCTTTCTCATATCCGGGAATTCTCCCTTTGGCTTTTAATTTTCTTGCAACATCATCCCGGTGAATGTAACTGGTAACAGGCATGAAATGCAGCAGAAACCACAACTCAAAACAAGGAATTGACGTGATTGCAATAAATCTTATCGCTTCATTATTGTCGTTCCTGAGTTTTTTATCTTTTGATATGGCGCTATGGATGGCATTGAGATAATTCGGATGATCGTCTCTGTCAAAAACACAAAACACCTGCTCCCACTCTTTTGTTTCCTTGCAGTAATTGTAGGCAAAATCGACAACCTGTTGAGGCGTAGTCCCATAGCCACTCTGCATGATCTGAACATTCGCAGTATGTAGTTTATAGGTGTGCTTTATTTCCTGAAAATATAGCGGCCCTGTTTTTTCCCCTTCAGTAACGATAAGGATACGATCATAACTTCCAGTAAGGGCTTTTTTTCGTTGCAGATCTCTTTTAAACTGCCGGGCCCTTGGATGATTATCCCGGCCCATGCTATTGCGGAATCTTGAAGTCGTTGAGGAAGGGGATTGCGCCGTATCGCCCGATAAGATAACCTCGTTCGAGCGCCTCTTTTTTTCGGGGACTGAAATCAGTCAGCGGATAAAGTTGCGTGGCCTGTGCCTGGTTTTTTTCAACAAACCAGAACTGGTCCCTGCGCAGGATATCAGTATCCATTATTGAGGTATCATGTGTTGTAAAAATGAGTTGTGCACCTTTCGCATTGTGTTTTGAAGAATTGATAATGCTCAAAAGAAAGCGCACAATCATGGTATGTAAACTGCCATCCAGTTCATCGACCACTAACACACTGCCCTTGTCAAGGATATCGAGGATTGGGCCTGCAAAAGCAAAAAGGCGCTGTGTGCCTGCTGATTCTTCCTGGATTTCAAATTTGGCTGAACCATCGCTTGCTTTATGGAGAAAAACGGGAATAAGCGCGTCTGTTTCGCTATCCTTTTTTTTGCCTCTTTCAAGCGAAACATCTGCAATACTTAAATCAGCCGCATTCAGGAAACAAAGCAGTTGATCCTGGCCTTCCGGAGATTTTGCAAGCTTTGTTGAATAGTCGAGTAACGGTTGATGTCCGGCTCCGATAATATAAAGATGCTGTACAATCCAGAGAAATACCGGACGCAAGGCGTTGCTGTTGAGATCAACGGCTTTGGAGAGGAACAGGGCGTTTGATCGGGTAGATTTCTGCCAGAGTTTTTTTTCCCCACTCAAATGAGAACTGAACTTGTAGTCATCTTCATTGGTCTCTGGATTGTATTGACGATTAAACCAGATTTGCGGCTTGGAAGTGCTGTAAACGAGAAGCCATTCCTCCACTATCCGCTCTGGAAGCAGTGCAAATCCATACTGATACCGAACACCCGACAGAACAAAAGTGATTTCAAATTCAGTAGGCTTTTGAGGTGACTCATTATCAAGTCTGAATGGCTGCAAAAAAAACTTTTCCCCTTCCTTGACAAGAGTTGCAGATTCCGCTACAACTTGCTGCATAAAGAGCAAGGCAGAGACAAGGTTCGACTTGCCACTTGCATTTGCACCATAGATAACGGCAGATTTAAGGATATGCAGCCCGGTGGTTTCCCTGCCTTTTACAATGTGGGTTTCTGAGTGTTCCTTATCACTGTTTGCCACAAGGCTCAGTCGCTGTTCCTCTCTGATTGAGCGGAAATTTTTAACCCGGAATTCTATAAGCATTGTTTTAAGGGGGTTATATTTCCTTAAATATTGCACAAAATGCGCATTTATTCAAGAAATTTCTTCTTTTGGTATCAGTTTAGCAATTTGTTAAGCAGCTATCCAACTTGCTTGAAGCGGCCGTGAAGAATGTCCGAACGCTTTGTTTGGAAGCTGGCGTTATACTGTCTCCATAACTCACCCTCTTTCCCATTCCCCAAAGAATACACTATATTGCAGGCACATCGTGACTCATTCCTGTAATCCACACCATCCTTTGACAATGGCTGTTACCTGGTTGCATGTTTCCGACTTTCACCTGAGTGACGGGGCTCCTTATGATCAGGTGGTTATTCTTCGTGCTCTTGTCTCTTCAGTCAGGAGGTTTCGGGAAGAGGGTCATGTTCCTGACCTTATCTTTGCAACCGGTGATATTGCTCAACAAGGCAAAGCCAAAGAGTATGAGTCAGCTACTAACTTTTTTGATGATCTGCTCGAAGCTGCGGGGCTGAACCGTGATCGGTTGTTCATTGTTCCGGGCAATCATGATGTAGACCGCAAGGCAGGTAAATTTCTTCTTCGAACACTCGATACCAATGAAGATGCTTATGAGTACTTTGACCATGAAACGCCAACTCCCCATCTTACCCAGAAATTTCAGGCTTTCTCGGAATGGTACAATGACTATTTCAAAACCATCCGGGTATTTCCGGCCAATACAACATGTAGTCCTGTAGAGATTGTCACGATCAGGGATAGCCGTATTACTGTTTTGCCACTGAACAGTGCGCTTTTCTGCATTGGCGATGATGACCATGAAAAACTCTTCGTAGGCCGTCGTTGTCTCGATGCGGCAAAAAAGCAGCTTGCAGCCTCCGACCTCACGGTTGCCTTGATTCACCACCCACTCGACTGGTTAAGCCCTTTTGAGCAATCAAACATCGAGAGTGACCTTGAAGAGTCGGTTGATCTCCTGCTTCAGGGTCATTTCCACCAAACTTCGGCGAAAGGTCTTGTTTCCGCCAATGGAGGATACCTGAAACTTGCTGCCGGAGCTTCATATCAGACAAGGAATTGGCCAAACAGCGCCATGTATGGCACCTTCGAAAGCAATCAGGTAACCATCTTTCCTGTTCGATACGAGGACAAGCCTCGGGAACGCTGGACGCTCGATACCAGCCTTTTTCCTTCACCGTCATATACAGGAAGACTGACTATTCCTGGGCTTACAACTTCATGCAATACCAACGCTTCACGCAGCGTGCCGTCGCAATCCGACAAGCAGCATACAATCTGTCATGAGCGCTATCAGGCATCGCTCAAAAAGGAGCTTGGTTATATCAAGATGCTTGGAATGCCGGGAGTCGAAAGCATCAAGGTCAACCTCAACAACGACACTTTTGTGCCACTGCGTCTTTCCGACAGACACGACACCGCCAGACCATCTTCTGCTGAAAATATGCCGCAAGAAAATGAGCATATTCTTTACCCCGACGAGATCATGAAGCGAGCTTTCCATGACCGGAGAGGCCGACGGATGCTGCTCATTATCGGTGACCCCGGTGCGGGAAAAACAACACTTCTGAAATATTATGCACTGTGTGCCTTTCAAGAGTTCACGAGGCTGGGATTTACCGATCCGCTCAACGTTTTCTATTTGCCACTTCGAGACCTTCTCCATACCAAAGATGGTCATTACACCGATTCACTTCCAGCAAACCTTGCAAACTGGTCAGGAAAGCACCACCTCACCATTAAGGCAGAGATTTTCGATGATTGGCTGCACAGTGGAACCTCACTTGTTTTGCTTGACGGCCTTGATGAAATCAGCAACACTGCCGAGAGAAAAGAGGTATGCCATTGGATTGATAACGCCTGGGCGGGTTTCGGCAAAGCTTTTTTTGTGGTGACATCACGCTTGACCGGATACAACAAGGAAGAGGGTGTAGAGCTTGAATCCGACTACGAACGTGCCGATGTACAGGACTTTACCGCCGAACAGCAGGAACGTTTTTTACGGAACTGGTTCACGGCAGCATTTTTGCAAGAACCCTGTGAAAAAGGAGTTGACGAAGCTGCATGGAAGGACGAGCAAAAAGCTGACGCCGAAGAACGAACACGGGCCATCATGGCGCACCTCAAAATTGAAAAGAACAAAGGGTTGCGTCAACTGGCCGCCATACCGATGATTCTGCAGATCATGGCCATTCTCTGGAAAGATCGGGACTACATGCCGGAAAACCGTGTGGAACTCTATGATGCAGCGCTCAATTATCTGCTTGAATTCCGCGACAAACGCCGGGGCATCAAGCCGCTGCTCTCAGCCATCGATGCCCGGCAGGTGCTTGCTCCGGTATCGCTCTGGATGCAACAGATTCTCAAAAAAGATGAAGCAGTGAAAGTTGAGATGCATACAGAGATGCAGGCATTGCTCGATACACTCAATACCTCTCCAACGGCAGAAACATTTTGCGACTATCTGGTCAAACGTGCCGGTTTGTTTGTAGAGAGTGGAGGCAAAGAGTACCTCTTCCGGCACAAATCGTTTCGTGAATATCTTGCCGGGGTTCAGCTCAAGGAAGATCGTTCGGACGATCAGCCGGGCAAGCTCGTGAGCCATTTTGGCGAAGACTGGTGGGAAGAACCACTTCGTTTTTTTATTGGTTCTGTTGATGCCAACGTGTTTGATCTCTTTATGCAAAAGCTCTTCGACTCTCCACAGAGTGAATCGTTGACGCCAAAGCAGCAGTTGCTCTTGCAGACACTCATCGAAGAAGCAAAAGGAAAAAAGGTTGATGCCCTCTGCAAAAAGCTTCTTGACTCCGCAACTACAGCAAGTCGTCAACGGGTGATTCTCGACTGCCTCAAAGCCATTGGAAAACCGGCAGCTCTCAAGGATCTTGAGCAGTTCAAAACCGAAACTCATGCAAAAAACAAGGACGTTGCCGATCGTGCTGATGAAGTAATCTATGCTCTCCAAGAGCGGAAAGATAAAACAGAACTATCTGGCAAGGCGGAAAAAGTCGCAACTGCAAAGCAGACTCCACAGATCATCACTCTGGAAGATCGTCCGCCATCCTTCCGCAACCCTCATGAACACAATGCAGAGTATATACTGATACCGGGCGGTAGCTATATCTACTCGGTAACGAAAAAAGAGGTGCGCGTTAATGATCTTTACGTTGCCAAATACCCGGTAACCAACAAACTCTACCGATCATTCATTGCTTTTTTGCAGGCAAAAGATTCAAAACAAGACACTTTCAGGGCTGAACTGGAAGCCATTGCAGAGAGCAACAGATGGGACGATGATTTTAACGACTATCTCAGGAAAGGTAAAAACGATCTTGCCATGTTGTTTCGGTCGGAGAATGATGAAGATCGCAAATTTGGCGGCGACGATCAGCCAGTTGTCGGTATTCCCTGGTATGCAGCGCAGGCTTACGCCCTCTGGCTTTCGCAACTTGAAGGTAAAACCTGTCGTCTTCCAGCCGGGATTGAGTGGGAATGGGCGGCTGCAGGCAAGGATGGTCGTCAATATCCCTGGGGCAATTCAAAGCCAAGCCCGAAACTGCTTAACTATGATGGCAATGTAGGAGCAACAACACCGGTCGGCAGCTATCCAGAAGGGGCTACGCCAGCAGGGCTTTACGATATGTCGGGCAATGTGTGGGAGTGGACGGATGAGTGGTGGGACGAAAAAAAACGTTCGTTCCGTGTGATTCGTGGTGGGAGCTGGGGCAACCTTGCTGAGTACTGTCGGTCGGCTGATCGCAGCTACTACCCCCCCGACTTCCGTAACTACGGCATTGGCTTCCGCCTGGTTCTCGTCCCGTAGTCAGTTGGTAGCTCATTCCGACTTTACTTTTGAGCAAGAGAGAGCAGACAAAATAGTTGAGAACGGCAGCGAGGGACGAGCGCCGTGCACAACTATTTTTCGTCGGCGAACGATACAGGCCGCCCCGTGGCGGCCGGATTTTTGAGGAAATTTTGTGCCCGCTTGTCCGTCGAGGCATCTTGGTACTTTTTCGGGGAACCCAGGCTTCAAACGAGAAAGAAAATGTTCAAGGCACCGAAATCGCCCCTGTGGGGCAGCTTTCGCTCATCACTTCAATCTCCACTGCTCCTTCGAGCTGTTCGAGCATTCGGACGCAAATCCCGCAGTCAACGCATTTTTCCCGCTCCATGCTGATGGTGGCACTCTCGGCTTTGTAGAAACCGGGGTGGTCGTGCTGTGCTGCTGCATGAGCAACGGGCAGGTAGCGGGAGGCAAGCTCCCGCAGGCGGCACTCCTTGATGGCGTTGCAGCGGCACTCCAGGCATCGCTCGGCTTCTGCACGGGCAAGCGGTTCGGTGTAGCCTGAGACTACTTCTTCAAAGGTTTTGGTGCGTGTTGCGGCGGGCAGTTCGGGTACGGGAATTCTTGCGGCAGGGGGTTTTGCCTGGTAGAGTTCCTGCGGTGCTTCGTCGCGTGCTCCGTAGGATGAGTTGAAAGCGCGGTTTGGCGCGGCTACGGCTTCGCCGTTCAGGAAGAGGTTGATAGCATGAGCAGCTCGTTTTCCCTGCTCGACGGCGCGGATGGCGGTGTCGGTGCCAGTGACGCAGTCGCCTCCGGCAAAGAGCGAGGGTGTGGCTGATTGCAGGGTGTCGGTGTTGACAAGCAGTTCACCGTATTTGCCGGTACCGACTTTTGCACTTTTGGCGGCGGCAGGGTCGATTTGCTGGCCGATGGCGGAGATGATGGTGTTGGCGGTGATGGTGAACTCTGAGCCTTCAACGGGTACTGGCTTTCGGCGTCCGGAGTGGTCGAGTTCGCCGGGCTGCATCTTTATGGCGGTTATTTCGAGTCTCCCGTCCACAGTGCGGATGGATGTCGGGGCGGCCCATTCGATGAGGGTGACCCCTTCGGCCAGCGCTTCGTCGATTTCAGCGGCAATGGCGGGCATCTCCTTTCTTGAACGGCGATAGAGGATGGTAACGCTTGATGTTCCAAGACGGATGGCGGTTCGTGCAGCATCAATGGCGGTATTGCCGCCGCCAGTTACTACTACCTCTTTGCCGGGATGGGGCTGCTGGCCGAGAGCTGCCTGACGCAGGAATCCTATGCCACTGGTTACTCCGGCTTCGTCTTCGCCGGGAATGTTCATGGTTGCGGCGTGTTGAGCGCCGACGGCAAGAAATGTGGCGTCAAACCCGCTTTTCAGTTTTTTGAGCGTGATATTTTTGCCGAAAGTGCTGTTGAAGCGGAACTCAAGGCCCATCTCGATGAGGGTGGCAATGTCACTCTCGATAACTGATTCGGGCAGGCGGAAGCGGGGGATGCCGTAGCGCATCATGCCTCCGGCTTGGGCGGCTGATTCAAAAATGGTTACCTCGTGCCCTTTACTGAGCAGAAAGTATGCGGCGGTCAGGCCGGATGGGCCGGAACCGATAATGGCTACTTTTTTGCCTGTTTTCGGGGGCAGTTCCGGGATGAAGCGATCTGTTTGTTCGTTGTCACGGTCTGCAGCGAAGCGTTTCAGGGCGCAGATGGAGACCGGCTGGTCAATGCCGTGCCGGCGGCACTCGTCCTCGCAGGGGGCAGGGCAGATGCGTCCGAGAATGCCGGGCAGGGGAATGGTTTGCTTGATGATTTGTATGGCGCTCCTGTCATCGTGGCGGGCAATGGCGGCTATGAAGTCGGGGATGTCGCATCCGGCAGGGCAGGTGATTTCGCAGGGGCCCATGCAGTCGCCGCTGTGTTCTTCGATGATGCGCTCAAGGCTTTGGCGCCTCATGGCGTTGAGCGTTTCGTTGTCGGTCTCTATCACCATCCCTTCGGAGGCCAGGGTGTCACATGCCGGGACAAACCGGTTTTTGCCCTTGAGTTCAACAATGCACATCCAGCATGAACCGGTTGCATCGAGCGATTTATGAAAACAGAGGGTTGGAATCTTGATGCCTGCGGCAGTTGCGGCTTCAAGGATCGTCGCTCCGGCTGCTGCACTGACCGGTTGGCGGTTTATGGTAAGAGAGAGTTGGCTCATGGGTGGCAAAAAACGTTACTGCTCGTTGTTAGTGTGAAGAGTTTTTTTGCGCGAACTGTTCTATGTGGAGCGCTACTTTTTCAAGATGCCACATTGGCGTCGAGGTGGCGCCGCATACACCGACGTTTTCCACCAGGTTGCCGTCACTGTTGCTTATCCAGCTTTCCTGAAACTCGTCGATATCTTCGATAAAGAAAGTGCGTGGGTTTGCATCCTTGCAGATATTGTAGAGCACCTGGCCGTTTGAGCTTTTTTTGCCGGCAACAAAAATGACGACCTCATTGGCCAGTGAGAAGTCGTGCAGCTTCTGGTTGCGGCTCGATACCTGGCGGCATATTGTGTCTTTGAAGACGAGAGTTGGCATGGGGCGTACACCGGTGATGTCGGCAGTGATGTCGATGTCTCGGATGGCCATCCACGGTGTGGCTTCAAGGGAAAGTGCCTCGGCGAAGAGCTTTTCAAGGTTTTTCTTCAGCTCGTAAAATCCCGGCACATCCATGGTGGTCTGGGAGATGAGGGCACTCTTTTTTGTCAGGTCAAGTCCTGCAATCTCTTCGGGATAGCTGAGGTCGGCATGTTTGATGATGACCGCCTGGTTGTTGCACTGCCCGTTGATGCCGATAACTTCCGGGTGGGTCTGTTTGCCGTAGATGATGATCTGGTATCCCAGTTCAAAGAGCATTCTTGTGGTGCGCTGCAGTCTGGAGACAACCGGGCAGGTGGTGTCGGTAACGGTGAGGTTGTTTTCCTTTGCGATTCTGTAGGTCGATGGGGGCTCACCGTGTGCCCTGATGAGTACTTCTGCGTTTTTAAGCTCTTTGAAGCCAGCTTCGTCAACGGTTACCAGTCCGAGATCTTCGAGCCGTTTGACCTCGACCTCGTTGTGAACAACGTCGCCAAAAGAGAAGAGTCTGCCCTTTTCGCGGAGCTTTTCTTCGGCTTCGTAGATGGTGCCCTGCACTCCGATGCAGAAGCCTGATGAAGTTCTGTCGAGGTTTACGTTCACGCGGTAGACATTTGGGGTCAAAAGGGAAAAACCAAAGGTAACAACTATGAGGTCAAAAGGCAAAAGCGATTGTTATACTTCAACCAGTTCGACATCCGGCAGTTCGGAGCCCATGAAGAGCTGGTAGAGCATGCTGAATTTCTGGGGCAGATCGCTCACCAGCAGGTGCGGAGCTGGCGTTTTCCGGGAGGTGTTGAGTTTGCCTGATTCCGACAGGAGATCCCTTGTTCGGAGGGCGACTGCTTCAGCCGAATCGATAATCCGGATGTTGGGGCCAAGCGTTTCTGCAATGACCCGGCGAAGAATCGGGTAGTGGGTGCAGCCGAGTACCAGCGTGTCGATTCCCTGGCTTCTGAGTTCCGCCAGGTATTCACCTGCGATCAGTTTTGTTGCGGGATGGTCGATGAAGCCCTCTTCGGCAAAGGGGACAAAAAGAGGGCAGGCTTGCGAGAGAACCTCTATTTCCGAATCGAGATGGTTGATGGCGCGGGCGTATGCATTTGAAGAGACCGTTGCCTGTGTGCCGATAACCCCGATACGGTTGTTTCGGGTGACCTGCACAGCCAGTTCAGCTCCGGCTTTCAGTACGCCAATGACCGGGATGTTGCTGCACGATTTCTCGACCACATCGAGCGCAAGCGCCGAGACGGTGTTGCAGGCGACAATGATGAGTTTTGGCTGGTACCGCATGAGAATGGCGGTATCTTCGCTTGCATACTTTCTTATGGTAACCTGCGACTTTGTGCCGTAGGGTACCCGCGCGGTATCGCCAAAATAGATTATCTGCTCGGAGGGGAGCGCAGCCTGTACGGCTTTGACAACGGTCAACCCCCCAATACCCGAGTCAAAAATACCTATGGGACTTTCAGTATGCAATGAGGTAAAACTTATACGTTGAATCGGAACACAATCACATCACCGTCCTTGACAATGTACTCCTTGCCTTCCGAGCGGAGCTTGCCTGCCACCTTGACTTTCTGTTCCGAACCAAGCTCGATAAGGTCGTGGCAGGACATCACCTCGGCACGGATAAATCCTTTCTCGAAGTCCGAATGGATAGCTCCAGCAGCTTCAGGGGCTGCAGCGCCTTTACGGATGGTCCAGGCATGCACCTCTTTTTCTCCTGCGGTGAAATAGGTCTGCAGGCCAAGCAGGTCGTAGGCGGTCTTGAGTAGCCGGTCGAGGCCAGAGGTGTGCAGCCCGAGGCTTTCAAGAAATTCCGGACGCTCCTCTTCGGGCAGTTCGGCTATTTCCGCTTCGGTTTGTGCGCTGATAATGAGCATTTTCGAACCTGATGCCTCGGCTATTTTGGCAACCTGGTCGGTGTAACTGTTGCCGTCTGGCAGGTCGGCTTCCGATACATTGACGGCAAAGAGAATCGGCTTTGAAGAGAGAAGGAAAAACTGCCTGGCTATTGCCTGTTCTTCGGGGGTTTCAATGATTTTTCGGGCTGGAATACCTTCACTGAGGCCGCTGATGATTTTCTCGGCGACTTCGAGTTGCTGGAGCAGCTCTTTTTCTTTCTTTGCATTTTTTCTGAGCCTTTCTATCCGTCGTTCCATGCTGTCCAGATCGGCCAGCATCAACTCGGTTTCAATGGTGATGATGTCGTCGGCAGGGTCAATTTTGCCTGCGACGTGAATGATGTTGTCGTCATCAAAACAGCGCACCACATGTACAATGGCATCAACCTCCCTGATATGTGAGAGGAACTGGTTGCCAAGACCTTCGCCCTTGCTTGCCCCTTTTACAAGTCCGGCGATATCGACAATTTCAATGGTCGCGGGTACAAGCGTGGGTGTTTTTACGACATTGGCAATCTGCTGCATCCTCTCGTCAGGCACAAGGACTGTGCCGACATTGGGTTCAATGGTGCAGAACGGGTAGTTGGCCGCTTCAGCCTGTTTGGAGGTTATGGCATTGAAAAGCGTAGATTTTCCGACGTTTGGCAATCCGACAATGCCGCAGCGAAGTGACATAAAAGAAAATGTTTGTTAGAATGAGTATCCACGAAACTGATATGGTTTTAACATGTAACCAATATGTTTGGAAAAAGCAAATATATTTTATAAAATGACAGGCTAATTCAAAATACCCAGGTGAAACAGGAAATCGGGAAAAAACGTATCATCATTGCTATTGACGGGCCGGCTGCATCCGGTAAAAGTACAACAGCCCGGAGATTGGCCAGGCAGCTTGGCTATACCTATATCGACACTGGTGCAATGTACCGGTCAGTTACCCTGAAAGCCCTGCAGAAGGGGGTTCTGGAAGATGTCAGACGCTCACCCGAAAGCGTTTCAGCTTTACTTGATGATATAACCATAAGTTTTGATGGTGATCTTGTTTTTCTCGATGGCAGGGATGTCACTGCAGAGATAAGGGATAACCGGGTAAGTCGCGAGGTGAGTTTTATCAGTTCACTGAAGCCGGTACGTGAACGGCTCAGAGAGATGCAGCAGGAACTTGGTCGTCAGCGTGCTGTTGTCATGGATGGGCGCGATATTGGAACAGTCGTGTTTCCTGATGCTGAACTGAAAATCTTTCTTGTAGCCGAACCCAGAGAAAGAGCAAAACGGCGTTATGCCGAGTTGCTTGCCAAAGGCGGGGAACTGCCTGATATCGATTTGCTCGAAGACGAAATAAAGGAGAGGGACAGGGCTGATGCCGAGCGGGAACATGCTCCGCTGAAAAAGCACCCTGAAGCTGTTGAAATTGATACCTCGGAATTGACGATTGAGCGCCAGGTTGAGATGGTCTATAATCTTGCTCTGGAAATAGAGAAAGGAAGCCGGTAAGACAAATCCGGTGTTTCAGTGACAGTTTTTTTTATTAACCATAAAACCGCATGCTGTAATCTCTCGCGGCAAGCAGGCTAATTTACAGAGAGGAAGGAAAAAATTAATGGCAGAAGCATTCGCACAACAGGAGAAGAAGGTCAAGGAAAGACCTGCAAGGAAAAAGATCAAGGTTTTTGCTCTCTACGAGCCCGCCGAACTTGCACAGATGGAGTTGCTTTATACAAGTACACTCAATGAGATCACCGAAGATGAAATTGTAAAGGGACGTATTGTCTCGATATCCAACAAGGATGTCACCATCGATGTCGGTTTCAAGTCCGAAGGTATTGTATCGCTTCTTGAGTTCAGGGACGATGACGAGGTCAAGGTGGGTGATGATGTTGAGGTATATCTTGAGAACATCGAAGACAAGATGGGCCAGCTCATTCTTTCCAAGAAGAAAGCTGATGTTCTGAGAATCTGGGACAAGATTTATGATTCAATTGAAAACGATACCATCATCAATGGCAAGATCATCAATCGTGTCAAGGGTGGCATGACGGTCTCGCTTTCCGGTGTCGAAGCCTTCCTTCCCGGTTCGCAGATTGATGTCAAGCCGGTTCGTGATTTCGACGCTCTTGTCGGTCAGACCATGGACTTCAGGGTTGTCAAAATCAATCCGGTTACACAGAATATTGTTGTCAGTCATAAAGTTATCCTCGAAGAGGCTTATGCCGCCCGTCGTGAAGAGATGCTTGCCAATATCAAGGTGGGCATGGTTCTTGAAGGTACAGTCAAGAACATTACCGACTTCGGTATCTTTGTCGATCTTGGCGGTCTTGACGGTCTTGTGCACATTACCGATATCACCTGGGGCAGAATCAACCATCCTTCCGAGGTTGTTGATCTTGACCAGCCTATCAAGGTTGTGGTTGTCGGCTTTGACGAGAACACCAAGAGAGTTTCGCTTGGCATGAAGCAGCTCGAATCTCATCCTTGGGAAAATATCGAAATCAAATATCCTGTTGGCTCCAAAGCACAGGGTCGTGTTGTTTCCATTACCGATTACGGCGCTTTTGTTGAAATCGAGAAAGGCATCGAAGGTCTTGTCCACATCTCAGAAATGAGCTGGACACAGCACATCAAACATCCGGGTCAGTTTGTTACCCTCGGTCAGGAAGTCGAGTGCGTTATCCTCAATATCGACAAGGATCACACAAAGCTTTCCCTCTCCATGAAGCGTGTCAACGAAGATCCATGGATTGCGCTTTCCGAGAAATATATCGAAGGTTCCCTGCATAAGGGTACCGTCAGCAACATCACCGACTTCGGCGTCTTTGTCGAACTCGAGCCCGGTGTTGACGGTCTGGTACACATTTCCGACCTCTCATGGACCAAGAAAATCCGCCACCCAAGTGAACTGGTCAAAAAGAACCAGGAGCTTGAGGTCAAGGTTCTCAAGTTTGATGTTCATGCACGCCGTATTGCTCTTGGACACAAACAGATCAATCAGGATCCGTGGGATGAGTTCGAACAGAAATATGCAGTTGGAGCAGAAACTCCCGGCCAGATTTCACAGATCATCGAAAAAGGCGTTATCGTGATTCTTCCTGGCGACGTGGATGGTTTTGTTCCGGTATCACACCTTCTTCAGGGAGGGGTAAAGGATATCCACTCATCGTTCAAGATCGGTGATGAACTGCCTCTTCGTGTCATAGAGTTTGACAAGGAGAACAAACGCATCATTCTTTCCGCTCTCGAGTATTTCAAGGACAAGAGCAAGGAAGAGATCGAAGCCTACCTGGCAGCTCATCCAAACGAGAAAAAGGAGATCGAGGCAGCGACTGCTGAACTCGAACCCCCGGTCAAATCGGTTGAGAAAAAAGGTGGAGAACAGAAAGCAGGAGAATAAGCAATCCTTTTCTGAGTAAGTAGTTACAAAAAAGCCTTCCTTGTTTCGTCAGGGAAGGCTTTTTTTATGGGGGGCCGTTTTTCCGCCAAGATATTCTTGATGCTCCGCTTCAGCTCATCCTCTATCTTAGCGGAGGAAACCTGAATTGTCAGCTAAAAGAGAGAGGGTGATGAAAAGGGTGTTAAGAAAAAACAGGTTAAAATAAACTTGGTCAGGAACGTCCCCTCTGAATCGGAGTTACCATGATGCGGACTGATTTTTCTAAAAGAGGAAAAGCATGCGTTTGTTTTTTTGAGCTTCTGCCAATACTTCTTCGAGTGTCGTCATGCTTGATATTTTCTGCTTCGTTCGGCAGCTTGTGGAGGTGGTACAAGATCAAACCTTATTCTGCTGCCTGAGCAACATTGCATTGTGGCTGATTTCTTCAAGAGTTAATTCCTCTTCCAGCCCTTGCTTCCACTCTGTGTAATCGAAGCGTTCCCTTTTAATTAAGGCAATAAACCGTTCTGCCCCAACATCGCCAAGACACTGCGACAGGATGTGGATGCCTTTTTGTTTTATCTCTGTGTCGGTAATCATTTGGAGACCTCCTTGATGAATCCTGTTGGGTCAGTAATTTTTATGGTTGTAATCAAACCGGATCTTTTTAATATCCAGTCATCGGTTGTCAGGAAATAGTCGGCATGTGCTTTGGTAGCACAGGCGATATGCAATGAGTCCATTTTTTTAATGCCTGTTTGACCAATAAGCCTGGCAGAAACCAGCAAGGCATCATCCTCTTCTATGTCTTCCACGGCATAAGTTCGCCATTTTCCTATTTGTTCCCTGCGCTCTGGAAATGGATTTTTGTGATTTTCATAATCCATAACATAAGACCATACCAAAGAAAAGATTCCCAATTGAATATTTTCCTGTATAGCCAACTTTGCTTCAGATTCAAGCCTTATCCTGAGTCGCGACTGGTCGTCAAATGGCCTGTTGAAACAACAATTGTCCAGATAAATTCTCATTTGCTTCGGCTTCTGAATATCCTGTGCCACAAGTTTTCGGGAAAAGTGTTCCGAAAAAGGGTGATATTGGCAAGACTCACAGAATAAAACATAACAAAAATTCTTGCGATTTCGTTTTTCTCAACGACTCGTCGCTGAACTCAATTCGAAGAGCTTTTCCGTTACCGGCCTTGTAATTTCTTGAATATCAAAGCGATAGTTCATCCAATAAACTCTACTACCGCATTGCACATCTGCTTCAGGCCGGGTTGCTCAAGGGGATAGTGACCGGCATTTTCAAGTATAACAACTTTTTTGGGCACGCGATTGATCCGCCTGAGGAAAAGCTCACTGAGGTAGAGGGGCGTCCAGGTGTCCTTTTCCGGCTGACAGAGTAAAATCGGGCAAACCGTAAAGGTTTCGGGCTCAACCACCGGCTTGTAGGTTGTGAGCGAGCTGAGAAACTTCATGGTGACCCATTTGCCTGCCGATGTTTTGTCTCTCAAACAGGCTTTGAGCGCCGCTTTATTGTTCACCAGCGCCGACATTTTGCTTGCCAGACTCATCGGCATCCGCAGGCTTGCCAGTGGTGTTCTGGCTGCCAGGTGGGTTAATGGCACGCCGATACGACTCATGAGGAAATTCAGCGCTGTTTCATCGCGAACCTGTTGTTCCTGCTGGTCGAGGAAGGTCATGCCCACAATGCCCTTGACCTTTTTATTGAGCGCAGCCACGTGCCAGGCCAGCATACCACCGGCACTGAGGCCGTAGAGGAAGATGGGGCGACCATCTTTTGCAAGTTCGGCATTGATGAGGTCATTGCCTGCCTGAACCCAGTCGTTGTAGGTTACCAGAACCCCGGGTGCTACACGAGTCATGCCATATTCGGGCATATCGATGGCAATGGTTTCAAATCCCCGCTTGAACAGGGGGCTGCCAAGAATGGTAGACATTTGCCGCCCGTTGGTACCGACTCCGTGAAACAGAATCACTTTCACCGGGGAAGCGGGATTGCGGAAGCAGTCCAAATGAATCTGGTGCCCTCGCCATTGCCACCACTCTTCCGAGGGTTCATGATCCCGGTCAAGCTGAAACTCTTTGGGAAGGAATGCCTGTATTTCCCGCCAATTCGATTGCGTTTTATAGTCCATGTTTCTTTTCGTTATTGAAAAAAGTCGATTGACATTGTCCTATATACTTAGAAGTAAAGGAATTATCGGTTTTCCCGCGTCACTGAAACAAGATACATTGAGCTGGATTTCCATAGTGTGTTACAAACTATGAGGGCATCAATTTGATCCAAATGAATTTCTGGATAAGTGGTTTCGAACTCATAGTAAAACTTGTTGTGCGTCATTTGAATATATGTCAGTTTTGACATATATTGAGCAATGCTTAAATCTGACGACAAGCCACTTGTGTATGGCTGCATGGTGAAATCAAAACTCCACCAATGTCTCAACATGCGAGGATGGAGGCTGGATATTTATTGCGTCGGCAGCAAAAAGGAGATCTGCTTTCTCTGCCCTGGTCAAGGCCGATGCCATCTATTGGTGTCAGATGTCATGAGTTACGAATCACTGACGATAATTCAATATGGCGCATTATCTACAGGACAGATGATGATGCGATCCTGATTCTTGAGGTGTTCAAGAAAAAAACTCAACAAACCCCTAAAAGCGTTGTGGACAAGTGTCGTAGGCGTGCTCGCTTATACGACTTCATTTAAAGATATTAATTACCATTATGAAAAAAGAAAAGCAAATAAAACTTGAGGCTTCTGGCTGGAAGATCGGTAGTGTTGATGAATTTCTCGAACTCAGCAGGGAAGAGGCAGAATTTATAGAATTAAAACTCTCCTTGAGCCGAAATCTTAAAGAACGCCGTCAGTCGCTTCGGCTGACTCAGAAAGATTTTGCAAGAATGATCCATTCGAGTCAGTCTCGCGTGGCAAAAATGGAAGCAGGTGATCCGGCAGTATCTATCGATCTGCTTGTAAGATCGCTGCTTGCTCTCAAGACTTCTCATAAAGAGGTTGCAGGGATGCTTCCAGTTTGATAATGGACAGGCTTCCAAAGAGGTCGTAAAACTGTTTGGTTTGTTTGCTGATGTGACGCTATTGAACAGAGTTCACGACTCAAAGATCTCTATAGATAAGCATAAAACACTTTTATAATACAATCTTTTGATCTTACCGAACAACGTCCCCTGTTCCTTTTGTCCTTTTGCGGCTTTGTTTCAGTAGCCGTAACTTTTCAGGAGGTTGTTTTTTTTGCGCCAGTCTGGTCGTACCTTGATGAAGAGTTCGAGGAATACGGGGCGGCCGAGCATCTCTTCGATGTCCTTTCTTGCTGCCTGGCCGAGTTTTTTCAGGGCGGCTCCTTTGCTGCCTATCAGGATCTGTTTCTGGGTTTCTCGTTCTACGATAACCGAACAGCGAATAAGATCCTTTCTTTTCGGGTCGTCTTCGTGCTGTTCCTTGAATTCGTCAATAACCACTTCGGTTGAGTAGGGTACTTCCCGTCCATAGAACAGAAAAATCTTTTCGCGGATAATTTCACTGACGAAAAAGCGTTCCGGAGCGGTACTGAGTGTATCTTCTGGATAGAGTGGATGGTTGAGAGGCAGAAATGGCCGGATTGTTTCAATCAGCTTTGGGAGATTTTTGCCTTTCAGTGCTGAAACCGACATGACTGCTACCGGGTTCCAGGTCTTCCTGACGATCTCCTCTGCTTCTTGCTGGCGGGTATCGCTGACAAGGTCGCATTTGTTGAGTACGGCGATAACCTTTTTTCCGGAAGGTTTAAGCCACTCATTGAAGAGTTCTTCAGCGAATACCTTGTCAAAGAGATCGGCTTTTCCAGAGTAGGGAAGCAGGGCTATGACGATATCGGCATCTTTAAGGGTATTTCTGATGATGCCAAGCATGGATTCATGCAGTTGCTGCTGCGGCTTCATGATTCCCGGCGTGTCGAGAAAGATAATCTGGCAGTTTTCGTTGTGGTATATGCCGGTGATTTTTTTTCTTGTAGTTTGCGGCTTGGGTGTTACAATGGAGAGTTTATAGTCGAGCAACTCGTTGAGCAGGGTTGACTTGCCTGCATTTGGAGGGCCGATGATAATGGCAAAACCGCACGAAAAAGAAGAGGAATCCATGTAACTTTATTTATAGGGGGTTCAGTCTTTGTACACAATACTATACTAAATTATACCCTGTCATGATAATGAAAAAGGGGTAACTCAACTACTTTGATGGAAAAACAAACCAAACTTGATCCGTGGCTTCTGGTTCCTATGGCAGGGCTTATTGTTCTGGGGCTTATGGCCATCTACAGCGCTACCAACGGAACTGGTGAAACAGCACTTTTTTATCGCCAACTCGCATGGGGTATTATTGGTATTATTGTCGTTGCTTTTGTCTACTTCAATGATGTCCGTTTTATGCGGGATAATGCTTATATTTTCTACGCGATAGGAGTTTTTCTACTGATTGTTGTGCTGATTTTCGGTAAAAAAATTGCTGGCCAAACCAGTTGGGTGAGAATAGGGTTTTTCAGTTTTCAACCTTCCGAAATAGCCAAGATGGCAACCATTCTTGCGCTTTCCAGATTTCTTTCCGATGATGAGACTGATATTCGTTCAATCCCTCATCTGCTCATTGCCCTTGGAATTTCCTTCATTCCTGTTATTCTCATCATGCTGCAACCGGATATGGGAACGATGCTTACTTTTTTGCCCTTTATTGCTTTGATGATTATTATGGCGGGTTTTGATGTCTATATTCTCATGCTTATTTTTTTCCCATTTCTTCTCATGGTCTCCGGTTTTTTCAATATTTATTTTATTGTTGGACTTGCTTTGGTTTTGTTTGCAGCACTTTGGATTCAGCGTAAAAAATTTCAGATTCACCAATTATTTATTGTTGGATCAGGGCTTGCGGCGAGTTTGTTTACACACCGTTTTGCTGGTGAAATACTCAAACCTCATCAGATGCAAAGGATTCAGACCTTTCTTGATCCCATGTCTGATCCCCAGGGTGCGGGATATAATGCTCTTCAGGCTAAAATAGCGATAAGTTCCGGTGGTTTTTTCGGTAAAGGGTTTCTTGAAGGAACCCAGACACAACTGCGTTTTATTCCCGCCCAGTGGACTGATTTTATTTTTTGTGTTATTGCTGAAGAGCTGGGCTTTATTGGAGCATCTCTTTTGATGGCGCTTTATCTGACATTGATTCTAAGGCTGATCTGGGCGATTTTTTCAATAAAAAACAAGTTTGTTGAACTGACACTTGCAGGATTTGTCTCTCTGCTCTTTATCCATGTTGTTATCAATATTGGTATGACTATTGGTCTTATTCCTGTTATTGGTGTTCCTCTGCCATTTGTCTCTTATGGTGGTTCTTCACTGCTTGGAAACATGATCATGGTGGGGCTGGCACTGAATTTTGTCAGGAACAAAAGAAGTCTGGGTTATTAGCAGGGAAGGGGTACAAAAAAATAAAGCGCACCGGAGTGCGCTTTATTTTTACTTCTTCGTGGTGTGTGGGGGTGAGGCGTTACTTTATTTTGTAGACAAATCGTTTGCCATCTTTGCCAGCAGGGACGCGGTCGATTTCAGGATCGTTGACACCATATTTGTTGAACCACAGGCTTACAGTTGTGCCTTTTGTGTTCAGTGCTTCTGCAATATCGCGTGGTTTGAAGGTTCTGTCCGGATTTGACTGGAGCAGTTCCTTGATAGATGCGCCAAGCTGTCCACGTCCAAATTTTGGGGTGCTGACCTGAACAGGAGCTGAACCTTCAAGCCGTGAAAGATTCGTCTCAAGTTTTTTTATGATGCTTGACAGTTCATCTTCCAATGGCTTGATTTTTTCCTGGAATTCCCTCTGAATCTCGGTGATTTGTGCCTGCAGGTTCCTTTTTTCTTCAACAAGTGATTGGAAATAATCAATCTTCTGAATGAAAAGATCATATTTGTCAGGTGATCCAGCATCTCTTTTTATGGCACTCATAGTGTTCTTTGTTTTTGTTTTTTGCAATATTGATACTCCCTTTAAATATATAACAATATATTTGTGTCTGCAAAATGATATTATTTATAAACTAATGTATGATATACGGAAGATGATTTTGTTTAAGTTTATAAAATATAAGTAGTTATAATTATCTTTTTTCGTGTGCATGTTATTTTGAATATCTTTTCTCTTTCTGTTTTTCTTCACTTTTCAGGAAAAAAATAATGAATGAATAAGAGAGAGGGCTTTCATTCGCAATGAGAGACGGAACTCTTTTGTTATCAATTTTAGGGTTTCGTGAAGCGTTATCGAGGTGTATCAAGTGCAATTATTAGCACGGCCAGATTATTATTTCCTCATTTTTATTGCGGGTCATGCTGTTGGAAAAGTTGTAAAAATATCATGCAGATGCGTCAGGTTTACAGAAAGAGTTTAGGTATTGGAATGTTTAAGGTTTGATTAATCTGTTGGTTTATTTTTATGGGTCAGCTTTCTGACGCATCAACGGACAGGGTATGCCAAAGTATTTATTCGTATTTTTTATCTTTTTTTGTTCTGGTGTATGTGTTTTAAGTGTATGACAATGCAAGAAAAGTGAAGCAATGAAAGATAATATAAAAAAGAGAGTTGCCGCTGTAACCCTTGGGTGTAAACTGAACTATGCTGAAACCTCTTCTATTCTTGATAATTTATGCAAACAGGGATGGGAGCTTTCAACGATTGAAGAGGGAGCAGATCTGCTTATTATTCATACCTGTGCGGTGACGAAACAGGCTGAACAGAAATGTCGTCAGAAAATAAGAGGGATTATAAGAAAAAATCCTGCCAGCCGGATTGCCGTTATTGGCTGTTATTCCCAGTTGAATCCGGATGCGCTTTCTGCAATAGAGGGAATTGATGCAATTCTTGGCAGTGAAGAGAAGTTTCATCTGCAATGGTATAACGATATCACTTTCGGGACAATACCGCTTCCTTGTGTCAAGGTTTCTCCAGCCTGCTCATTTGATGAGGTCTATCCGGGATATTCATTGAGTTCCGGGGTGACCAAGGATAGAACCCGTGCGTTTTTAAAAATACAGGATGGTTGTGATTACGGATGTTCGTACTGCACGATTCCTTTGCTCAGGGGTAAATCCCGATCACTGCCAGCGGGGCTGATTGTCGAACGGGCTCATGCTTTGGCTTTTTCCGGTTATCGGGAAATTGTGCTTACAGGTGTCAATATAGGCGATTACCGCCATGGCGATCATCGGTTGTGTGATCTCTTGCACATGCTTGAAGAGGTCAAGGTTGGCCGTATCCGTATCAGTTCGATAGAACCGGATATTGTCGATAGCGAGTTGATTTCGCTGGTTGCGGAGTCGGAAAAAATTGTTCCGCATTTTCATATTCCTCTTCAAAGTGGCTCGGATCGTATTCTCCGTTCCATGCGTCGACGCTATGACACTGCACTTTATCGTTCCAGAGTGCTACAGGCGGTTGAGCGTTTGCCGGATTGTGCAATCGGAGCTGATGTTATGGTTGGCTATCCTGGTGAAACGGAAGAGGATTTTCTTCAGATATTACGCTTTATTGAAGAGCTTCCTCTTGCCTATCTTCATATTTTCAGTTGTTCCATTCGTCCTGGTACCCCTCTTGCTGAAAAAGTTGCAAACCGTGAGTTTCAGGCTGTAGTGCCGGGAGCGATTGCGCGGCGTTACAGAGTGCTGACTGAACTGGGCCTGCAGAAGGAGGCCCGTTTCAAGACCCGCTTTATCGGAAAGGAGAGCATGGTGCTTTTTGAGGAGAGCAAGCCGGTTCAAAAAGGCAGTCGGCTCTACAGCGGCTATACGCGCAACTATCTCAGGGTGTTTGTCGAGAGTGCCGGGGGCTTTGAGGAGCAAAACCTGTCGGGCAGGGAGTTGCCGGTATTGATTGAGAGTATGGGAGATGATTTGAATTTAAAAGGCAGACTGTTATCTTGAATTTCTGTTTTTGCTTAATAGCTCACCATCAACTAAATCCCTGCAATCCATGCCAATTAAATCCCGTATCCGTTCGATTCCCGACTATCCGAAAAAAGGGATCCTCTTTCGTGATATCACCACCCTCATCAAGGACCCGGTAGGTTTCAGGCTGGTCATTGATAATCTGACACAGCACTATTTGCTGAATGGTGTGGATTTTGATGTGATTGTCGGTATCGAGGCAAGAGGCTTTATTATCGGCGGCGCACTCTCATACTCGCTCGGCAAAGGGTTTGTTCCTGTAAGAAAACCCGGAAAACTGCCTGCTGAAGTTGTTTCGCAGGAGTATGATCTCGAGTATGGAAGCGATACTATCGAGATTCATAATGATGCGCTTGAGCCAGGTCAGCGGGTACTTCTCGTTGATGATCTGCTTGCCACAGGTGGTACGGCGCTTGCCGCAGCGGCATTGGTGGAAAAGGTTGGGGGCGTTGTTGCTGAAATGGCTTTTGTCGTCAATCTGCCTGATATTGGCGGAGAACGTAAAATTCTTGAAAAAGGATACAGAGTATTTTCGCTTACAGATTTTGAGGGTGAATAGTCAAGCGTTATGAGTAACGCGCTTTTTGCTGCAGAACATCATGAAACGGCAGCGCTTGCTGCCGTTCATCTTTTGCACTCCCCCCATTTGCTTCCACCGCTCTGGCTCTTGGCCCCATTTGTTTTTCTTCTCTTGATGATCGCTACAGGCCCTTTGCTGTACAATCGTTTCTGGGAGCACCATTATCCGGCGGTTTCCATCGGACTTGGTAGTTTCATTGTTCTCTATTACAGCGTTTTTATGGAACAGGGTGGAAGCGTGCTGCTGCGCACACTTGAAGAGTATATTTCGTTTATTGCGCTGATTACGGCCCTTTTCGTCACTTCCGGCGGAATTTTGATAAGGATCGATCGAAAGGGTTCTCCCCTCATTAACGCAGCATTGCTTTTTTGCGGCGCACTGTTTGCCAATCTGATAGGCACTACCGGAGCCTCAATGCTGCTTATCCGGCCCTATCTTCGTATCAATGAAGGGCGAACCAGGGCATTCCATACCGTTTTCTTCATTTTTATTGTCAGCAATATTGGAGGCGCTCTTACCCCGATAGGTGATCCGCCTCTTTTTTTGGGATTTCTCAAAGGGGTTCCCTTTTTCTGGGTAGTTTCAAAATTATGGTTGCCCTGGCTTGTAACCATTGTCGGGCTTCTTCTCATTTTTATGGTTTTTGACAGCAGGGCAGGAGCCGGGGTGAGCAGGGAGCGGGAAAGCAGGGGAGGTGTGAGTGTGACTGGCGGGAAAAGCTTTATTTTTCTCGCTATTGTTATTGGCTCCGTTTTTCTCGACCCGGCGGTGATTTCGGGTTTTCCCAGTCTGCAGAAGTTATTCCATCTCCCTTTTGGTATTCGTGAACTGGTAATGTTCACTATTGCTTGTATTGCTTATATAACAGCCGACAAGGAGGCTTTGAAGGGCAATGAGTTCAACTTTTCACCCATCCGTGAGGTAGCCTTTCTTTTCGCAGGGATTTTTGCCACAATGATTCCCGCGCTTGAGCTTATCGGCGCCTATGCAGCTTCTCATGCCGCTGAATTTTCCCTTACACGTTTTTACTGGATGACCGGCGCTCTTTCAGGCGTGCTCGATAATGCGCCGACCTACCTGAATTTTTTGGCAGGGGCGCTTGGCAAGTTCGGGATGGATATCGGCTCCGTTTCTGATCTTAAGGAGTTTGCCGGAGGAGTACCTTCCACGGTTGAGGGCGACGTGACCTCCGACATTTACCTGATGGCAATTTCCCTTGCGGCTGTCTTTTTCGGTGCAATGACCTATATCGGCAATGCCCCGAACTTTATGGTTAAAAATATTGCGGCCCAGGCAGATGTCGAGGTGCCTGGTTTTTTTGAGTATCTCTATAAATATTCCCTGCCTCTTCTGCTCCCGTTTTTTTTCTTGATATGGTGGCTGTTCTTCAATAATTAACAGGATAAAAAAACATGAAAGGGATTGCTGATGCAATAGAGTCGGGAGCAAAAGGATTCGTGATCGGAAATTCGGTTTTTGTGCCTTTTCACTGCGAGCTTCTCACTGTCTGGATCGGAAAGGAGATGTCGCTCTTGTCCGCTCCGGATCTCATTGTTGACCTGTGCGATAATCCTGACCTTGGTATCAGGGAAGGGGAGTCCTATACGAACCTGGTTTTCAGGAAACGGGGAGATCTACGCAAAGAGCTTGGGCATAATAAAGGGCATATCATTCTCTATGCCGCAGAAAAAGGGGCAGATATTTTTATTGGTGAGAACCTGCACTATATCCGACTCGGCTTCCAGGATAATCCAGACAAACCAAAAGAGATAACTTTTGAACTGATCGATAATCCCTTTCATCTCTGAACGATCTTTCCGGAATGAAGCTGACTTTGCCCTTTTCTGGCACACTTTTTTGTGTCGTTCATTCCGGAGAGAGCCTGTCGTAAATAGCTATTCATCATCAGTTTTCAGGCTGTCACTCACCGCGTGCTTGAACTCCTTCGAAATTTTGAATGTAGGCACGTTTTTAGGTTCTACTGTAACTTTCTCGCCTGTTCTCGGGTTTCTTGCCTGGCGAAGATTTTTATACCTGATGTTGAAAGAGCCGAACCCCCTGATTTCAATGCGTTTACCGGCTTTCAGGGAATCAATGATGCTCTCAAACAAGCAGTCAACCACGGATTCCGTTTCGTTTTTCGTCAGGCCTGTTTTGTGGGCAATAACATTGACCAGGTCCGCTTTTGTGGTTGTGTTTCCCATAGTGATATATAGCTTAGGTTATTGTGAAGTATATACTTATTTAAACCACAAATGAAGAGCTACAATTCCTATAAAAACTGCAAAACATTTACGGAGTATGTCGCTCGAAAGATGTATCGCTATTTTTGCTCCAAAAAAGGCCCCACCAAAAAGTCCTGCGGCGATGACAAGGCCAAACCAGATATTTTCAGTTGAGATTTTGCCTGCATGGTAATACTCGATCACCCCGAGAATACCAACTGGCAAGAGCAGTGCCATCAGTGATGTTGCGATGGCGCTATGCTGAGTCATGCCGAAAATCAACACGAGAGCCGGAACTATGATGATTCCGCCTCCCACACCGAATATTCCAGCCAAGAGACCGGCGATAATTCCGATACTTAACAAGGCGATGATTTGCATGGCTCGTTTTATTTCAATGGCTCTCTCATGAGGTTGCAAGGCCGGGTGCGCCTTGCTCATGACCTATGATTTCTTTTATCTCAAGTGCGTTGAGCGACTCCTTTTCTATCAGTATTCCTGCAAGCCTGTGGAGAGTATCACTTTTCTCCCGGAGGATTTTTTTTGCATTTTCCATGCATCCCATAATGATATTGCGAACCTCGACATCGATCTGAAGAGCAGTTTCCTCACTGTACTCTCGAATATGGGAGTAATCCTTTCCAAGGAAGACCTCCTTGTGGTTGCCATCATAATTGATTGGGCCAAGTGTTTCACTCATTCCCCATTGCCGCACCATCAGGCGAGCAATATCGGTTGCTTTTTCAATATCGTTTGCCGCACCCGTACTTGTTTCACTAAAAGCCAGCTCTTCTGCCACTCTTCCGCCAAGTGCATAGGTAATCATTGCCAGCAGGTACTCACGGTTGTGGGTGTAGCGATCTTCAAGTGGCAGGTATGCTGTAAGTCCAAGACTGCGGCCTCTTGGAATGATGGTGACCTTATGGATAGGATCAGACCCTTTGGTATAGGTTGAAACCAGCACATGGCCAGCTTCATGGTATGCCGTCAGCTTTTTCTGTTCATCGGAAATAAACATGCTTTTTCTTTCCGGGCCCATAAGGATTTTGTCGCGTGCCTGCTCGAAATTCTCTGCCGTTATAAGCAACTGCTCGTTGCGTGCAGCCAGAAGTGCAGCTTCATTGACAAGGTTGGCCAGATCGGCTCCGGAGAATCCCGGTGAACTCTTTGCAAGAATGTTGATGTTGACACTCTCGTCAAGAGGAGTTTTTCTTGTATGGATTTGTAAAATTGCCTCACGCCCGCGGATATCGGGCTTGTCAATGGTAATCTGACGGTCAAATCTTCCCGGACGCAAAAGAGCGGTATCAAGTACATCCGGACGGTTTGTTGCCGCAATCAGAATGACATTTTCGCTGGTTGTAAAGCCATCCATCTCCACAAGAAGCTGGTTGAGTGTCTGCTCTCTCTCGTCATGTCCTCCGCCAAGGCCAGCTCCACGGCTTCGTCCAACGGCATCTATTTCATCGATAAAGACAATACAGGGAGAATTTTTCTTTGCCTGTTCAAACAGATCCCTGACCCTTGCAGCTCCAACACCGACAAACATCTCGACGAAATCAGCGCCGGAAATCGAGAAAAATGGAACCTTGGCTTCTCCTGCAATGGCTTTGGCAAGAAGTGTTTTGCCTGTTCCTGGAGGGCCGAGCAACAGGACGCCTTTGGGTATTTTTCCCCCTATTTTCTGGAACTTTTCAGGATTCGTGAGAAATTCCACCGTTTCCTGCAACTCCTCTACTGCTTCATCAACACCAGCAACATCCTTGAAGGTGGTTTTGACATCAAATTCACTCACCATTTTTGCACGGCTTTTGCTGAAGCTGAAAATATTTTTTGACTGGGCGCCGCTTTGAGCGTTCATACGACGGAAGATGAAAAAATAAACAGCCCCGAAAACAAGCCATGGCGCAAACAGGATTAAAAAAGTGTTCAGCCCGCTGGTGCCCTCTTCCACCTTGAGCCGGATTCCCTTGTCGGCCAGAATATCTGCCTGTTCAAGGCTGAACGAGGGGATTCTGACGGCGAAATGATCTGACTGCAGGCTGGTGTTGTTGACCAGTTGCAGTTGGCTTACAGCTTTCAGCTTTCCATTAAGGATAGCCGATTTATCTTCGAATGTTTTCACCGTCACTTCAGTAACGAGCGCACGGGAAAGAATGGATTTATATTCGTTATAGGTTATTTCAGGATTATTGGTGTTTGAAGAGAATCGCTGAAACATAAAAAGCATCATGATGGCAAGCATCACGAAAAAGATAAGGCGAGGAAACTTTCCCTGCGGGTTTTCGCCTTTTCCCTGAAACCAGCCTGGGCTTCGCTCGTCGTCTTTCACGGGCTTGAATTTATTGCGGAAATCATCTTTTCCGGGCTTCTGTACAGGTTTTTCAGGCATAAAATAGTCCGAGTGTTTATATAAAATGTAACTTACTACATTTAAAGTAATTAAAAGTAAAACTGCAACGGAAAACAAAAAGTTTATTTTAACAGTCACTTCTGCCCCAAAAGCTGCTTTCTTTCTTGTGGATTAAGGCACTTTTGGGGTAATCATTTTTCTTCTGTGTTTAAAAACAGTGAGTTTTTCTTAAATTCACTGCTCTTGCTATTGTTCCCGGTCAAATAAATTAACAGTACGACGCGCATTATGGTTGGTCAAAGGGTTAGAACCAGGTTTGCACCTTCTCCAACAGGCTATTTACATGTAGGCGGACTGAGAACCGCACTGTATAATTACCTGTTTGCAAAAAAAATGAATGGAGACTTCATTATCAGAATTGAAGACACCGATCAAAGCAGAAAGGTCGAGGGTGCACAGCAGAATCTTATCAAGACACTTGAATGGGCAGGCATCATTGCCGATGAGAGTCCTTTGCACGGAGGCAATTACGGGCCCTACATACAGTCAGAGCGACTGGGAATCTATGCCGGGTATTGTCAGCAACTGCTTGAAGATCGTCATGCCTACTACTGTTTTGCCTCTCCCGAGGAGCTCGAGGAGAACCGGCAGCTTCAGATCAAACAGGGATTTCAGCCGAAATACAACAGAAAATGGCTTCCTGAAGAGATGGGTGGCTCCATGCCTTCGAGTGAAATCCGAAAGAAAATGGAAGCCGGGGCGCCCTATGTCATCCGCATGAAAGTGCCCGACTATGTTTCAGTCTGGTTTGAAGATATTATCAGAGGACCGGTTGAGTTTGATTCTGCCACCATCGATGACCAGATACTCATGAAATCCGACGGTTTTCCGACCTATCACTTTGCCAGTGTCATTGACGACCACCTGATGGAGTTTACCCATATCATCCGTGGAGAGGAGTGGCTTTCTTCCATGCCGAAGCATCTTCTCCTTTATGAATTTTTCGGCTGGGAGGCTCCAAAGGTTGCCCATCTGCCACTCTTGCTCAATCCTGATCGTTCAAAACTCAGCAAACGCCAGGGTGATGTGGCCGTCGAGGACTATATTCGCAAAGGGTACAGCAGTGACGCCATCGTCAATTTTGTAGCCATGCTTGGATGGAACGAAGGAGAGGGAAGCGAGCAGGAGGTATACAGCATGCAGCAGCTTATCGACAAGTTTTCACTTGAGCGGGTTGGCAAAGCCGGTGCGGTGTTCAATGTCGATAAACTCAACTGGCTTGAAAAGCAGTATATCAAGAACCGTCCGACCGACAAAATTATTGAGGTCATCAAGCCAATTCTTCATGGTGAGCTTGCAGAGAAAGAGTCGCTGATGCCTCGCGAGGTAATTACCAGTGACGCATATCTTGAAAAAGTCATAGAGCTTATGCGCGAGCGCGTTGGGTTCGAGCATGAATTTATCACTTTTTCTTCTTACTTCTTTTTTGAGCCACAGAGCTATGACGAGGAGGCTGTAAAGAAACGCTGGGTTGCCGATACCAACGATCTTCTTCGCGAGTTTACCGTAATACTTGAATCACTTCAAGAGTTTACTGCCGAAAATATTGAAGCAAACCTCAAGGAATTTGTTACTCCAAAAGGGCTCAAGGCCGCCGTGCTCATCCATCCACTCAGAATACTCTCTTCAGGAGTGAGTTTCGGGCCAAGCCTCTATCATATGCTTGAGGTGCTCGGAAAGGAGACGGTACTCAGGCGCATCCTGAAAGGAATTGAAAAAGTCAGCTTTTCTCTTTAGCAAAAAGCAGCAATACAGAGCCCTTCTGAATGGAGTGCTCTGTGTTTTTGTTTTTTCT
>SESA01000339.1_pt1 | contig 32286 bp, 20 predicted proteins | sample 3171451 | NCBI WGS metagenome assembly SESA01 (sample SAMN06051862, study PRJNA518727) | freshwater metagenome | biome: subpolar coniferous forest; feature: holomictic lake; material: water; isolation source: holomictic Lake 227, 8 m depth | place: Canada: near Kenora, Ontario | collected...
ACCCGCGACTTCTTTGCGCTCTATTTCAACCCCACCATTCCAAGCTCCGCGAGCGCGCAACATCGCACTATCATTGCCGCATGCTTTCAACCATTGCCACTCAACTCGTTGGCCAACTTATTTCCGCAAACATTTATCTCAGCACGCTGGCATTTGTCGCGCCACCGGAGCAAGCACAAGCGCCCACCATGGCGCCGGTTGTGGAAACCGTGCAAGGCGAGCAATTCACCGATGAAAACCGCTGGCTGGAGTCGCTTGAAAAAGATTCGCCCGCGGTGCGTGACTGGACCACATTGCAACTTGATCGCACGCGCGCCGCGCTGGACGCCCTGCCCTGCCGCGCCGCAATCGCCGCGCAACTGGAGCCGCTGATGAAATTGCCTGGCATGGGAACGCCAGTGATGGCTGGCTCGAATATTTTCTATGGCGAGCGCAGTGGCGATCAAAATCAAAGCGTGCTGATGACGCGCGCCTCCGCAACTGCAACGCCGCGCGTGCTGCTTGACCCAAACAAGATGAACGAAAAAGGTTTGTTGTCGCTTGATTGGTGGCGTCCAACTCAGGATGGAAAATTGCTGGCCTATGGCAGCAGCATGTCTGGCAGCGAGATGAGCGAGTTGCGCGTGATTGATGTGACCACTGGCGCCGCACTGCCCGATGTGATCACTGGCAAAGTTGATTTCGAATCATGGACCCCAAAGGGTGATGGCATTCTTTATTCGTCACTGCGCGACCCGAAAGATCCATACAGCCGCGAAGTTCGCTTTCACACATTGGGTCAACCTGTTGAAAGCGACGCGATTTTGTTGAAGCAGACCGTGCCAAGCGATGTGCCATTTAGTGGTCTCAGCCGTGACGGCAAGTGGTTGATGCTGGGATACAGCCATGGTTGGCAAGCCAACGATTTGTCCGTTGCGAATTTTCAAAACTGGATGCAAAGCGGCAAAAAAGACCTGAAAATTGTCCCCGTGGCGGTTGGCCTTGCGGCCAAATTTTCGCCCGTGGAAGTGCGCGGCGACATGATGTTCATGCAAACCACGCTCAACGCATCCAACGCAACATTGATGGCGGTGAACTTGAACCACACGGAGCAAGCCAATTGGAAAGTGATTATTCCAGAGCGCAAGGATGAAGTTCTTGAGGGCGTCAGTTTTTCACTGGACGAAATGATTGGCAGTTACACCAAGCATGTGTGCTCGCGGCTTGAGCGATTTGATTTCACTGGCAAGTCGCTGGGTGAAATCCCGCTGCCTGGTTTGGGTAGCGCCAGCATTAGCACAGATGAGGAACACTCTGACGCGTACCTGAGCTACACCAGCTACGACGAGCCGCGCACGATTTACCGAATTGAAAATCTTTCGCAGCCAAAACTTTCCACATGGTGGAAGCCCAACATTCCAGTTGATCTTTCCAAGTTCATGGTGGAGCGCGTGCGCGTAGCCAGCAAGGATGGAACCATGATTCCGCTGTTCATGGTGCGCAAGAAAACTCTTTTACCAAATAGTGCCTGCCCCACGCTTTTGTACGGATATGGCGGGTTTAACGTGAGTTTGGAACCAGGCTTTAACCCCACCATTATTCCGTGGATTGAAGCGGGCGGCATTTACGCAGTTGCCAATTTACGCGGCGGTGGCGAGTACGGAGAGAGTTGGCACGAAGCCGGCATGCTTGGCAACAAGCAAAATGTTTTTGACGACTTCTACGCTTGCGCCGAGTGGTTGATCGCGAATAAATGGACCGACTCTTCGCACTTGGCCATTCAAGGCGGCAGCAACGGTGGATTGCTCACAGGTGTGGCAATCACGCAACGACCCGAATTGTTCGCCGCGGCCGTGAGTCAAGTTCCCTTGCTTGACATGTTGCGCTATCAACAATTCTTACTGGCCAAATATTGGGTGCCGGAATATGGCTCAAGCGAGGACGCCAAACAATTCGCGTGGTTGCGCGCCTACTCGCCGTACCAGAATGTGAAAGCCAACACCAAGTATCCCGCGGTCATGTTCACCGCCGGTGAAAATGACAGCCGCGTGCATCCGCTTCACGCGCGCAAGATGACGGCGCGCATGCAAGCCATGACAGCCAATCAAAAAGATTCCAAACCAATTTATCTGTGGGTGGACCGCGAGGCGGGACACGGACAAGGAAAACCATTGGCCAGTCGCATACGTGAAAGCGTGGATATTTGGTCGTTTTTGATGTCTCAAACAGGTCTCTGCAATCAAGTTTCAACCGGCACTTCAGCGGTGATGGCGCCAGCAGGAACCAGTAAAAATTAATTGCGGGCAACGGAGTTAGCCAACAACTTGTAGCCGCGCAAATTCAAGCACCAGGGATTTCACGCCCACTTTTTGAAATTTCACGCGCACCATGGTGCTGCTGCCACGCGGCGACAGTGTTTCGATCACGCCCAAACCAAATAGCGGATGTTGCACGCGCATGCCGGCCTTCATGCCGCTTCCACCAGGCGGCGCGTCAACGCCATCATCGGTGGATTCACCTTGATCGGCGTCCATTTCATTTTCATCCCAGCGCGGACCGCGCGTGCGGTCGTCGCGCTCCACGCCGTCAGGCAACTCGCGAATGAAACAACTTTCAATACTTGACATGGGCGTGCCGCGTTGTGTGCGAACCGCCGCCGCGGTGATCAGTAATTTTTTCTCCGCGCGCGTCATGCCCACAAACAACAGGCGACGCTCCTCCTCCATTTGCTCAACGCTTTCAAAACTGCGCACATGCGGCAAACTTCCCTGCTCCACACCAATGATGCAAACAAACGGAAATTCAAGCCCTTTTGAAGCATGAAGCGTCATCAGCGTCACGGCGCCAAGCTCTGGATCAAACGCGTCGGAGTCCGCCACCAACGACACTTGCTCAAGGTACGCGCGCAACGCGTCAAGCAATGTGTTCATGGGCGCCACGGCTTCATCCATGTCGCCGCCACTTTCACGCTTGAGTCTGTCCACCACAAAATCCGCGGACGCGCTGACAACCTGCGCCAGATTTTCCGTGCGCGACTCGTCCGCCTCCGTGTCGGTTCGGTCGGCCAACAAGTAGTAGGACTCCAAACCGCTCTCCTTGAGAATGCGCGCGGTGAAATCGCCCAGCTCATCTGGTAATCCATTTTCTGCGGCGTGACGCCACGACGCAATGCGCGTTGCCAACTCCATGGCGCTTCCCGCGGCGCGCTTGGTGGCGCCAGAACTTTCCGCGTGACGTAAACCTTCGAGCAGCGTCACGCCATTTTTGGCGGCCCACAATTCAATCTTGTCGAAACTGGTCGATCCCAAACCGCGCGTGGGCGTGTTGGCAATGCGACCCAGCGCCAAGTCGTCGCTTGGATTGGCCGCAAGACGCAAATATGCCAGTAAATCCTTCACTTCTCGCCGGTCATAGAACGCGGTTCCACGCACCACTTGATACGGAATGGAGCGCCGTCGAAGCGCCTCTTCCATCACTCGGCTCAACGCGTTCATGCGATACAACACAGCCATGCCCCGCCAAGTGATTCCTTGATCGGTGGCTTGCGCAATACGGTCCGCGACCAAGGCGGCCTCCGCATGTTCATCCGCGCAGCGCACATATTTTGGCGCCTCGCCATCGCCCTTCATGGACTTCAATTCCTTGTGCCTGCGCTGACGATTTCTAGAAATCAAACTGGCGGCCGCGTCGACAATGGGTTTGGTGGAGCGAAAATTTTCTCCAAGCGGAATGACTTTCGCGCCAGGAAAATGTTCTTCAAAGTTGAGAATATTTCCAATGTCCGCGCCGCGCCAACCGTAAATGCTTTGATCGGGATCACCCACTACGCATAAGTTGCGGTGCGCCTTGGCAATCTCAAGCACGATAGAAAATTGCGCGAAGTTGGTGTCTTGATATTCATCCACCGAGACATATTGAAAGCGGCGCTGAAGCGTCTCGCGAACGGATTGATTGCTTTGCAACAAAATGGCTAATTTGCCCAATAAATCATCAAAATCAAGACTGGCGTTTCGCGCCATGACTTTTTGATACGCGTCAAAAATGCGCGCCACCACTTTGCTGCGCCAATCGGTCGCGGAAGAAATGGCCTGACTTGGCGTGATCAATTTATTTTTTAAATTTGAAATCTCGCTCAGCACGCTCGCCGGCGTGAAGCGGCTGTCACTTTCGCCAGCATGTTTAATAGCGGCCTTGCACGCGGCGCGTTGATCGTCCACATCAAGCACATTAAAATTGGGATCAAGATTTGCCTCCACCGCGAAGCGACGCAACACGCGCACGCCAAAAGAGTGGAATGTTCCAGCGAAAACTCTTCCTTGATCTGGACGATCTTGCGGCAGCAGTAACTCTACACGTCTGCGCATTTCACCAGCGGCTTTGTTGGTGAATGTCAAAGACAAAATGCTCCACGGCGGAATTCCTTGCGACACCAAATGCGCGATGCGATGCACAATGACGCGAGTTTTTCCAGAACCAGGACCAGCCAACACAAGCAACGGTCCATCGGTATGCAAAACAGCTTGGCGCTGTGGTTGAGTTAAGCCTTCGAGCAATTCATTTTGAAGCACTTCAAGAGTCTAGTGAGAAAAAAATTCATGTTTTGCAAGCAAAATGAATTTAAAACACCATTTGTTGTGTTCAACATGCCCGACGACAAGATTTGCACACAAAATATGGTGGGAATTAAAATAATTAACCGATACGCAAAGTGCTCTTGAATCTAGGCTTGCATATTTAATTTACGAAATCACAATATTGTGTGTCTGTCCTACTTGCGCACCCAACAGATAGGGGTAAGATTCTGATGAATCGTGGTTTTTGGGGTTATTTCCAGTCCTACGAATCAAAATAATGTGTTTTTTGATTTGATTTTAAAATTAATTTTACTGGTTTGAAACTGAATCTCATTTTACTTTAAAGAAATAAGACAAGTCCCTCATAAATTGAATCTGAAACAACACACTTCCTTGGCTACTGACAGTTTAAACGTCTAACACGCGCTCGCTTCAATCAATATTTTCGCCACCTCGTTTAAGGATTGCACAATGAAGATCACGCCACGATTTACCCGTCCAGGACAAGACGTCTTCAGCACTGTTGAGTGGAGCACTCGAACCAGTCGCATCAGTAATAGCGACGGGTCAACCGTGTTTGAAATGCTTGACGCTGAAATCCCGGCATCGTGGAGCCAGCTTGCAACGGACATTGTGGTGAGCAAATATTTCCGCAAGGCGGGCGTGCCGCAAGTGGATGCGACTGGCAAGAACAAAGTGGACGCCTCTGGCAAAACCATTCTTGGTCCAGAGCGTTCAGTGAAACAAGTCGTGCATCGTTTGGCTGGTTGCTGGAAACACTGGGGCGAAAAATTTGGCTACTTCGCCACCGCGCAAGATGCGCAAGCGTTCTACAACGAAATTTCTTGGATGTTGCTGAATCAAGTCGCAGCGCCAAACAGTCCGCAGTGGTTCAACACGGGTTTGCAGTGGGCATACGGTATTAACGGCCCTGCGCAAGGACATTGGATTGCCGAGCACGCAACTGGCGAAGTGTCGCTAGCCCCAGATGCCTACAGCCACCCGCAGCCACATGCTTGCTTTATTCAAAGCGTGCGTGACGACCTTGTGGGTGAAGGCGGCATTATGGATTTGTGGACGCGCGAGGCGCGCCTGTTTAAATATGGCTCCGGCACTGGAACCAATTTCAGCCAACTTCGCGGCGACAATGAGCCGCTTTCTGGTGGCGGAAAAAGTTCTGGTCTGATGAGTTTCCTGAAAATTGGCGATCGCGCCGCCGGCGCAATTAAAAGTGGCGGAACAACACGTCGCGCCGCCAAAATGGTGTGCTTGGACGTGGATCATCCGGACATTGAGGCCTTTGTGAATTGGAAAGTTCGCGAGGAACTGAAAGTAGCCGCGTTGGTTGAAGGCGCCAAAAAGTTCACGCCAGAGCAAGCGGAGATTGCCAAACGCCTGAAGCTGAAATTGGATTTCGATTTCAACGGCGAGAGCTATCAAACAGTCAGCGGACAAAATTCCAACAACTCAATCCGTCTGTCGGACGAGTTCATGCAAGCCGTCGACACCGACGCGCAATGGAATTTAATTCAGCGCACCGATGGAAAAATCTCAAAGACGCTTCCTGCGCGCGACCTGTGGCAACAAATTAATTTCGCGGCCTGGCAATGCGCCGATCCCGGATTGCAATATGACAGCACCATCAACGCGTGGCACACATGCCCTGCCGGTGGCCGCATCAACGCGAGCAATCCATGCAGCGAATACATGTTCCTGGACAACACCGCGTGCAACTTGGCCAGCATTAATTTGCTGAAATTTTACAACGCGCAAACCCGGTCCTTTGATCTTGAGGGCTATGAGCACGCAATTGGTTTGTGGACCTCAGTGCTTGAAATTAGCGTCTTGATGGCCGCGTTCCCATCCAAGGAAATCGCCGAGCTCAGTTGGAAATACCGCACGCTTGGTTTGGGCTACGCCAACTTGGGCGCCATGCTCATGCAAGCCGGCATTCCATACGACAGCGACGAAGGTCGCGCGGTGTGCGCAGCGTTGTCCGCCATTCTCACCGGTCGCAGTTACGCCGCCAGCGCGCTGCTTGCGGCGGAGCACGGCGCGTTTGACGGCTACGGAGAAAATCGCGAGAGCATGTTGCGCGTGATTCGCAACCACCGACGCGCCGCTTACGGCGTTGACCGTTCAGCAACCGAGTGGGAAACGCTTGAAATTAGGCCTGTTTCCATTGATCACAGCTTGTTCAAAGCTGGCAAGGTTTCGCTGTCAAACGCCAACGATATTTTGGCGCGCTCATTGGCGTGTTGGGACGATGCGTTGTTGTTCGGAACCAAATTTGGTTTCCGAAACGCGCAAGTCACCGTCATTGCGCCAACAGGCACCATTGGTTTGCTCATGGATTGCGACACCACCGGTGTTGAACCAGATTTTGCGTTGACCAAGTTCAAGAAACTCGCTGGCGGCGGCTACTTTAAGATTGCCAATCAAAGTTTGCGCCCCGCCATCAAGGCGTTGGGTTACAGCGATGAGATCAGCGACCGCATTATGACGCACGTCATTGGCACGCTCAGTATTGACACCGCGCTGCCAAGCGTGAAGGGTGAAATTACAAACGACACAACCACGCTGCGCGAGTATCTCAGCGCCAAGGGTTACACCGGCGACGACTTGGTCGCGCTGGAAAATCAATTGCCAATGATGTTTGAACTGGGTTTCGCATTCTCCGCTTGGAGCATGCCGCAACAAGTTCTGGAAAACATCGGCGTTGACGCCGAGGCCGCAAAGAATGATCCAAAGTTCAATGGCTTGCGCAAACTTGGCTTGAAGAAAAAACAAATTGAAACGTTGAACCGTTTGATTTGTGGAACACAAACCGTCGAAGGCACACCGCTTCTCAAGCCAGAGCACTTGCCTGTGTTTGATTGCGCCAACAAATGCGGCGCAACTGGAACACGTTTCATTCGTCCCGATGGACACATTCACATGATGGCGGCGGCGCAACCTTTCATCTCTGGCGCAATTTCAAAAACCATCAATTTGCCCACGGAAGCCACCATTGCTGACGTCGGCGCGTCCTATCGTTTGAGTTGGGAACTTGGACTGAAAGCCAACGCCCTGTACCGCGACGGCAGCAAGTTGAGTCAACCTCTCAACACCAAGACCGATGTTGAACAAGAAGATGAGGACATGGATGGTTTGGAACTTGATTCCGCAACATCCATCACCACAACTGTTATTCACGAGACGCTTTCATCAAGCACTCAAATCATTGACCGCGTCATTGAAGTCGCCGCCACGGAATCCATTGTTGTTCCATCCGCGGTCAACGGTGAATTTGTGGAGCGCGTTGTGGAACGCGTTGTCGAGCGAATTATTGAGCGACCACTTCGTCGTCGCTTGCCAGAAACTCGCGGCAGCATTACGCACAAGTTCAATGTGGCTGGTCACGAGGGCTACCTGATTGTTGGCTTGTATGAGGATGGCCGCCCCGGCGAACTGTTCATCACCATGGCCAAAGAAGGTTCAACCATTGGCGGCTTGATGGACTCGCTTGGAACCGCGATCAGCGTGGCGCTGCAATATGGCGTGCCTGTTGAAAGCTTGGTCACCAAGTTCGCGCATCAACGATTTGAACCGATGGGCATGACCACCAATTCGGAAATTCCATTCGCCAAGAGCTTGGTGGATTACATCTTCCGTTGGATGGGCATGCAGTTCATCAATGGATATCGCGAACAAAATTCACCGCGGCGCGGAGCTGCCGCGGCTTCACATTCAGCATTGGATGTTCCAATGGCTGGATTTGGCAAACCTGTCAAGGAGGACACTGCATGGTCACAACGCATGGACGGCAACGCGAATCAACCGACGGATCGGTTTACAAGTCTGGACGGAATTGGCAATGGATCGAGCGGTTCGGCAGATCGAATTTCAAACGGACCATCGCTCAAAGACCAGGCGAAGACCGACGCTGCTGCGAGCAGATTGTCAGTCGCGGATCTTGGACGATTGACGGGCGAATCTTTGGTTGGAGTTGCGACAACCGTGAAGATCAAAGAAGAGTTCGAAGCCACATCGTTCCAAACCGCATCAGCGCTTGATCAATCAAACGCCAACCTCATGGGCGACGCACCGGCATGCACCGAATGCGGAACAATCACTGTTCGAAATGGAACTTGCTATCGATGTCTCAACTGCGGCAACAGCATGGGCTGCAGCTGATTCACTTTCACAAACATCTCCCAAGTCGTTCATCTCTCCGATAGCGACTTGGGCGTATGCACGCGATGGGGGTTTGACCCCAAAGGCACTAGTCGGCATGTGGATGGACCTCCTTGCACTGGTCGGACGAGCATGGAGACCGCTCTCCCGACCCCTTGACTGCGGCTGATACCGGAAGCCGTGAGATTTGGAATGGATTCTGAATCTGTTGAGGTGGCCTGCCTCCAAAGACTGCCCCCATCGCCCTTACGCTTGCGTCAATGTTGGCGCCAACATTGACGCGTACGGCACAATCAAAACCGCAAACGCTCGCTACAATTTATTTTCATGGCAATTCGCACAACAATTCAACCGTTTGTTTTTTGGCGCAACGCCATCTTCGCCATTCTGTGCGCTGTATTTGGTCTATGGGGCTGGTACGACTACTCCATTAAAATTCCCAACTTGGAAGCTGACTGCGCGGAGTTTGATCAAGCCAAAGAAGAGATCAAGAAATTTGAAACGCAATCGAGCACCGCTCCGCTGAGTGATTCCCAAACGGCGCAATATGCCGCCTTTAAAAAAACCATCGATCAAATCACAGCCCGCAATTCTGGCGCGCCAACCAAGCCCTCGCAATATGACCGAACCATGCAGATGTGGTTGTACATCATTGGTTGCGGAGTGCTTGGAACTCCGTTCTTTATTTGGCCGATCATTCAAACCGCCAAAAAGATTTATGTGCTTGAAGACAATGGAACGCTGATCACGCCACAAGGCACTTACACCGTGGATCAAATTGCGGAAATTGACATGAATCGTTGGTGCGCTAAAGAAGGCGACCGCCGCAGCACATGGACCGCGACCGTGGTGACCACGGATGGTAAGCGTATTTTGCTTGACGACCATGATTACAAGAACATGCACTTGATCATTGGCGGCATCGCGCATCGCATGATGCCCGACACGTGGACCCCCGAGGCGAAACGTGTTGGCGAAAAGACGGAAGCCGATGTGGCCGCTGAAAATGCCGCCGCTTGAATTGATCCGCAACCAACCAATATAAATCTCCATGCGCGCCACCACCGAACCCACAACAGCGATTGAGAAAAAAGATCGCTGCGGCGGCTTGCCGCATCGTCCGCGCGTTTTACTGGGCAAAATGGGCTTGGATGGCCACGATCGTGGCGTGAAATTAATCGCGCGACTTCTGCGCGATAGCGGCGTGCATGTTATTTACAGCGGCTTGTGGCAAACGCCGCGCAGCCTTGCCATTGGCGCGCGCGATGAGGACGCGGATTGCATCGCGTGCTCCATGATGAGCAACAGTCACTTGGTATTGGTGCCGCGCCTTCTTGATGAGTGCCGCAAAGTTGGCCGCCCCGACATGATTGTGAATGTTGGCGGCATCATTCCGCAAGAAGATGTGAAGGTGCTTTTGGCCGCTGGCGTGAACCAGATTTTTCATACGGGCGCCGGGCTTGATCCAATTGTTGACTCCGTGCGTGACTCCGTGCGTGATTACGCGCCGCTGCCATTCACGCCAACGCCCCATCCAACCGCGCAACTTGGCCGCATGATTTCACTGGCGCACGCCAAGCGTCTTGACGCGGCAACGCCTAGGAAAAAACCAAAGCGTGTCATCGGTATCACTGGCGCTCCAGGCGCCGGCAAAAGCACATTGGTTGCCGCCATGGCGCGCGAAAGTGTTTTGCGCGGCAGCAAGTTGGCGGTGATCGCCTTTGATCCAATGAGTCCCATCACCAGCGGCGCGCTGCTTGGCGACCGCTTGCGTGTTGACTTTAACGCGGTGGACGAGGGAATTTTCTACCGCTCGCTTGCCATTGTTGGCGAGGACTACGCCACGCTGAACGACATTCTTGGATTGCTTGGCGCGGCTGGTTACAACGACGTGATTGTTGAGACCGTTGGCGCTGGTCAAAATGATGTGGCCATTCGCCACCATGTGGATCGCTGCATTGTGGTTGTTGTGCCAGGCATGGGCGACTCCGTGCAAATGGACAAGGCCGGTTTGCTTGAGATTGCCGACTTGTTTGTGGCCAACAAAGCGGACCACGCGGGCGAAGCCAAGTTGGTGCGCGAGCTGCTTGATGTTGCATCGGGTCGTCCCATTCTTGAAACCATTGCAACGCAAGGCAAAGGTATTGTGGAATTGTTGAACGCAATTTTCCCTGCGTGATGTTCGTGCGGGCGCTTTGGCAGCCAGCCGCGCATCTTTCAAAATACAACTTTTACACGGTGAATTGCGCCTATTCCATTGCGCGCGTTCAAGGTGCTACATTCACAAACCCTATTGGAGATTTCTATGAGTGATTCAACATCGTCGCGCGTTTTGGCCCGCAACACCAACCAAGCTTTGGGCATTGGTCAATATGCGATTGATTTTCTGCGCGAGGGCAAGCCGTCGCAAGCGGTGCTTGATCGAACCACGTTGTTCCACACCGACGCGGTGTTGTGCGGAGTGAGCGCGCTGGCGCTTGGCACCAACGCGCCCGTGTTGTTGCGCAAAGAGGCGCTGAGCTACCGCGACAAAAATGGCGTGCCCGTGTTTGGCGGCGACAAATTAGTTGCGCCAGAAAAAGCCATCGTGGCCAACTGCGCCGCGGTGCGCGAGTGGGACTCCAACGGAACCAACTTTGGCTATCGACCAGAACTGAAACACACGGCAGGCGAGTTTGGCCACAATGATTTTTATCCAGTGGCAATTGCCGCGGCGCAACTTGCCAAAGAAGGCGGCGATATGGCCTTGCGCGCCATGGTGTGCATTGACGAAATCCGCGGCCGACTTGCGGAAGTATTTTCCCTGAAGACCTACAAGATTGATCACGTGGTGCACGGCGCAATCGCCAGCGCCGCGGTGTACGGCGCAGTTCTTGGCGCGACGGCGGAAGAAATTGAGGGAGCGATTGGCATGTTCGTGGCGCACGCCATTCCGTGGCGAGCCATTCGCGCTGGCAAACAGCTGAGCGATTCAAAGGGCGCAAGCGCGGCAATCAGCACGGAGTTTGCCGTGTTATGCATGCAGCGATCCATGCGCGGCTTCATGGGTCCGCGCGACATCTTCCGCAATCCTGAAAACATGTTCCGTCAATTTCAACCCACCTCTGGCGACAGTCCATTTGATTTGCATCTGTCCATGTCAGGCGATGATTTTGCAGTCATGGGAATGCATTTCAAACTTGGCTTGTATGAGCACCAAAGCGCGGGCGCGCTGCAAGGCGTGATTGATTTGGTGCAGCGCCATCCAGAGTTGGCCGAGAAACCCGATTCCATTCGCGCCATTGTGATCACGGCGTATGAACCCGCGTTTGGAATTATTGGTGATCCCGCAAAGCGCGATCCAAAAACGCGCCAAAGCGCGGATCATTCCATGCTTTATATCGTGAGCACATTGCTGCGCAAAGCCATTGAGTGTGTCGCGTCCAATGGTCGCGCTGGTCTTGGCGCAAGCAGTGATGACGCGTGGAAAAATCTCATGTTGGAGCCGGAGGATTACGGATCAGAGGCGATCTTCAATCCCAACACACGGGCCTTAATGGCCAAGATTCAATTTGAACATGGCGGCGCTGAATTTGATCGTCGCTATCCCGAAGGTATTCCGACCCAGGTGAAAATCACCACCGATCAAGGCACGCATGACAGCGGATTGGTCATGTTCCCTGGCGGACACGCGCGCAATACAACGGCGAACTTGCAGGACATTCTTGCAACCAAGTTCTCCATGATGGGCAAACTTGGCGTGAAGAAAAGCAAAGGTCTCATTGCAACGCTGGGCAAACTTGGTTCGCTCAATCGCAAGCAACTTGCCGCGCTGTACGACTTTGAGTTGATTGATCGCGGAACCTTTGAGTGAGCATTGAAAATGATGTGCGCTGACCGCGCATCATGGTTAAATTTATTTCTTGATCCGCACTGGCATTTCGTGCTGAGGCGGAACCTGCTTCATCAATATCTCCACCGCCTGCTCAAGCTGCGTGTCGCGTCCGGCCTGTTGATCTTGCGGCAACCACTCCAAGACAACATCGGGGGCAACGCCTTGATTTTCCACTTTATAGCCGCGCTTTGGCGTCCAAAATCCGTAGCTGGGTTGCGTGGACATTCCGCCATCCATGAAATTTTTGTCGCCATCAATACCAACCACGCCACCCCATGTGCGCGTGCCGACAAGCGTCGTTCCATTGACTGACCGCATGGACTCCGGAAAAATATCGCCATCGCTTCCCGCGCCTTGGTCCATCAGCACCACGATTGGTCCATCAATCACACGCGTTGGGTAGGGTTCAATCCGCCCCTCGCGCGGAACGGTGTAGGCCCACGGCTTGCGTGAAAGTTTTTCCACCAACAATGAACTGATGTAGCCGCCACCATTTTCGCGTATGTCCACCAGCAAGCCTTTGCGATCGGTCTGTGGATAAAAAGTTCGCATGAATGAAATCAATCCGTCGGAATCCATGTCGGGCAAATGAATGTAGCCAAGTTTTCCGCCTGACAATCTGTCAACCAGTTTGCGATTGTGCTCCACCCAATCGAAGTAACGAAGTGAGTGGTCGCTTGAAGGCAGCGTGACCTCGATCACGTTTGCATTTTTGCCGCTAGTCGAATCCGCGATCAACAACTGCACATCTTTGCCGCCCTTGTCCACCAGCAACTCGGCTGGATCTTTCTTTGCATCCAACTTCTTGCCATCGATGGCCAACAGAAACTGCCCCGCTTTCACTTGACGAAATGGTTTTGCCAAAGGACTTTCCGCCCCGCCGATTGCTGAAAAATCAGGCAAAATACGGGTAATTTTCCACCCGCCGTCCGCTTGCTCCAAATCAACGCCAAGCGATCCGACGGATACGGACGCGGTTTCTGAAAACTCGTCGCCACCAGAAACATAGGCGTGGCTGTTGCGTAACTCCGACATCAACTCGCCAATCACATCGTTCAGTTCCGCGCGCGAACCAACTCGATCAACCAGTGGCCGATAGCGATCGCGCATGCCCGCCCAGTCCACGCCGTTCATATCCTCGCGCCAGAAAAAATCGCGTTGCAGGCGCCATGCCTCCTCGAACATTTGCTTCCACTCCGCTTTGGGATTCACAGGAACAGTGAGGCCCTTGGTCGCAATCGTTTCGGGTTCGCCACCACTTGCATCAATACTCAGAAGCGATGAACCATCCCATGCCACAACAATTGCGCCCGTTGGATCCATGGTCCATACCTCCACCTCATTTGGAAAGAGCGGCATTGTTTTTTCCTTGATCAAATCAAAGTGCTCAACTTTAATTCCGCCTTGCCCCAGGGTTGGAGCCGGCCACTTCTCATCAAGCACACCATTCAATGGTCGCCGTCCAAGCAACACTCCGCCAGCGATTGCTTCAAAGCCCTCAAAATCACCGGGCTGAATTGGCAACACGCTGACGCGATTGGAAATGTCCGCGGTCTCCACTTCATCTGGAATTTCGCTATTGAGTTTGGCCAATTCGCTGCTTTTTTCACGCTCTTTTGACGCAGATTCGGTTTCAGTTCCAACAGGCTCCGACGGCGGAATCACACCATGAAATCCCTCGGTCGTGGCCGCTTCGGAATCGTTCGACTCCTCCGCTTCACTTGGCGCCGCGCCGAGCTGATTGTCTTGCGCATGGTGAGACTCCTTCAATAACGCGCCTAAACCTTGCCACGCTTTCAAATCCATTCCAAATTGAGCGGCCTCGCTTCGAAGCGGCGGCGGAAACTTTGCGTACAACGGAACAACACACACTTGCGTTGTGTGCAGATTTGCAAAATTCAACTCCGCGTGATCGGGCGTGGGATTGATGTGGCGATCGGAAAGAAAGTACAAGTAGAAATTGGCGGGGTCCCATCGCGGCGCGTAATCATTGGTCATACCGTCGCCAATGGACGTGTTCACACCGCTCTTGAGATTGCGAATCACAATCTGCTGCATGCCGTTGGCAAGCGGCCGCGCCCATGCCAGAGATTTAGAATCAGGACTAAATCGATAATCTGAAATTGGTCCATTGGTGGACGAGTCAACCTCCACGGACGTCTTGGATTTGATATCCAGCACGCGCAAAAAACCGGTCTTGGTGCTCCACGCCAAATGCTTTCCATCCAAACTCACCACCAATGGGTAAATCCATGAGTCGCTGCTTTCTACTTTGGTCTCATCAAAGGCAAGGTCAACTGGTTTGTCTTGGTTCTTTGCGTCGTCGGGGTCCACACTCAAGTGATGCGTCATGATGTCAGATTGACCGTTAATGTCGCTGACATACGCGACTTCATTGGAGCCAATCCACGCAACATCGCGCTCGCGGCTTTCACTGCGATTTGGAAATTGCAAAGGCGTTGTCATGGAACTGCCGTTCATTGGATCAACCGAAATCACCGTGACCTCACCGCGCGATTCAATCGCCAATCGTTCGCCCCCAGGAGACAGCGAAAGTCCGCTCGCGTTCTCCATGACCGATTCAAAGCGAGGTCGACTCTGCAAGCGGTCGCCAATCAGGCGAATATCAAGCACCTGCATGGCGTTGCTGGTGGTATCAAAGGAAATAATTTCTCCGCCACGCGCGAACACAATTAAACTTCCATCACTTGCGCAATCAGCGCTGGCCCAGCGCGGCTCAAGATCCGCCGCGGTGAAAAATGTTCGCTGCGTGCGCTCGCCACCTTGGTCGTTCACGCTCCACAAATTCATCACGCCCGCGGTGTCGGACAAAAACCACACGCGACCGCCAACCCACATCGGGAATAATTCATTCTCTGGAGTCTTGGTCAACTGTGCGAACGTTTTTCCGTCCGCGCTTGCCAACCACAGGTCGGGCGCGGTGCCCCCGCGATAGCCCTTCCAATGCCAACTTTCATTTGACCAACGTGTGAACACCATTTGTCCAGTGACGGGATTGATGGAAACCAAACTGGCCTCGCCAATATTCAACGGCGTCGCGGGTCCGCCTACAACAGGCACTTGCCACAGTTCCATGCGTCCCAACGGATTGGTTCGTGACGATCGAAAGATGACAGATTCACTGTCGCTCGTGAAGGCCAGCGGTTGCTCGCTGGAGTCGTGAAAGGTCAAGCGCTTGGGCGAGCCGCCCGTGATTGGCATGACATAGATTTCTGGATTACCGTCATAATCCGCGGCAAATGCGAGTGTTTTTCCATCTGGAGAAATCACCGGCCAACTTTCGCCACCAGCGCCACTGGTTAGGCGCGCGGCTTCGTACGGAGCGGCACCGCTGATTTTTGTCGTCCACAAATCGCGGTCGGCCACAAAGACAAGTCGATCGCCGTGAATTGCAGGGTGCGACAAGTAGCCGCGACCGGGCGCGTCGGCGAGCATGGGTGGCGCTTTGCCGTCACTTGCGGCTGGCGCTTTTACATCAACGCCTGGTGCTACGGCAAGTGCTACGGAATCCGCGGCGCGCGTGAAGGAGGATGCAATGAAAACCAATCCAACCATGAACGATACAAAAGTGCGTGACATGTATTTTTCTTTCTGTTTCAATTTCACAAATACCAATTTCAAATTTAATTTCAATTTCCAAACTCGAAACGCATGCAATCCACCAAATCAATTTTCATCGCTTCACGCCGTGGGCGATGCGCATGACATGATCCACCTCATCGGGTGAACCCATGACCAGCGGCGTGCGTTCGTGTAATTGCTTTGGCATCACATTCATGGTGCGTTGCGAGCCCGTTGTACTTTTGCCGCCAGCCTGCTCTATTAAGAAACTCATTGGGTTGGCCTCGTACAGCAGGCGTAATTTTCCAGAAGGATGTTTCTTCGTTGGCGGATACAGAAACACGCCGCCATTGACAAGCGTGCGATGCACATCCGCCACCATGCTGCCGATGTAGCGGCTTGAATAGTTATTGCGGTGCGTCCACGCAACGTAGTCGCGGTAGCCCTTTGGAAAACCCTCCAGGTTCGCCTCATTCACCGAATACACCTTATTTGCCGCAGGAATTTGCAAGTCCCGCTTGACCAACAGGAAACTGCCGACGCTGGTGTCCAGCTCAAACATGTGCGTGCCGTGGCCAGTGGTCAACATGAACACGGTACTTGATCCATACAACACATAGCCCGCGGCGATCTGCTCCGCGCCGCGTTGACATACGGTCTCCATGGCGCCAGGAATGTTGGGATCATTTTTAAGAACGGTGAAGATGGTTCCTACGCCAACAGCGGTGTCCAAATTGCTGGAGCCGTCAAGCGGATCAAACAGCACGCAATATTTTCCACCCTCGCTGCCCTTGCGCAAAATAGTTGGCTCGTGATCCTCTTCGCTTCCAAGAACGGCAATGGATGATCTTGAACCAAGCACGCGCATGATGACTTCGTTTGAAATCACATCCATGCGAATCTGCGCCTCGCCTTGCACATTGGTCGCGCCCTCTTGACCGATCACGCCTTGCAAGCGCACGTGCCGAACTTTGAAGGCGATAATTTTTGCGGCGAGTGAAATGGCGGAAATAATCCAACTCAGTTCGCCCGTTGCACTTGGATAGAGACGCTCTTCTTCAAGAATAAAACTTTGCAGGCTGACCAAATTGTCGGTCACCACATCCTTGCGCTTGGCTTGCGCGCGCGCGGATTTCTTCACCTTGGAAACACCACTGGCAACCAACTTGGATTTACGCTTTTTCACGGGCTTTGATTTGGTTTTGTTCATCTTGGCGGCGGGCATGCATTGACTCCATATGGGGCAAGAACAAGCCCCAAACTCAGGCTACCATCCGCCTCCCAACATGTGCGCGATTGGCGCGTTGCATGCTGGCGTAATTGGCAACGCTTGAATCACACTTCTCGCAACGCACATCACCCATTCACTTTCTTAGGAGCACTTTATGAACCATCCCGTCATCCTTGCCGCGCGCCGCACACCCATTGGAAAGTTTGGTGGCTCGCTGGCCAAAGTTCCCTCGCCACAACTTGGCGCGTTCGCCATTGCCGCCGCACTTGCCGATGTGCCCGCCGCGAAAGCGGGCATAGAGGAATGCGTGATGGGTTGCGTGCTGCAAGCAGGCGTGGGACAAAATCCTGCGCGTCAAGCTGGCTTGAAAGCCGGTTTGCCCGACACGCTCAACGCAACAACTGTGAACAAAGTGTGCGGCTCTGGTTTGCAAGCCGTTATGCAAATGGCGGCCAGCATTAAGGCCGGCGACATTCAATGTGGCGTGGCTGGCGGCATGGAGAACATGGATCTTGCGCCGCACTTCGCGCACATTCGCGCGGGCGTTCGCTTTGGCGACGCCAAGTTCATTGACCACATGTCCGCCGACGGTCTCACATGCGCCTTTGAAAAATGGGGCATGGGTTTTGCAGCGGATTACACGGCAAAAACCGCTGGTGTGACGCGCGAGGCGCAGGACAAGTTCAGCGTGCAAAGCCATCTGCGCGCCGCGCAAGCCACCAAGGACGGCTTCTACAAAGCGGAAATTGTTGCGCTGAGCGCCGAGCAAATTATGCAGAAGCAAGGCCTTGATGCGGACGAAGGTTTCCGCAGCGACTCCAACCTTGAGTCGCTGACCAAGTTGCGCGCATCGTTTGAAAAAGATGGAACGGTGACGGCTGGAAACTCCAGTCAAATTTCCGACGGCGCCGCCGCGGTCATTGTTGCCAGCGAGGCCTACGCCAAGAGCATTGGCGCCAAGCCACTTGCAAAAATTATTGATTACAACACCACAGGCGTTGCGCCCAAGGATTTATTCTTTGCGCCCAAACTTGGCATTGAAATGTTGTTGAAGAAAAACAATCTTTCCGTAAAAGACATTGACCTGTTCGAAGTGAACGAGGCGTTCGCCGCGCAAGTGCTGGCCGATGTCACCCCGCTTGGTATCCCGCACGAGAAGCTGAACATTTGCGGCGGCGGCGTTGCGCTTGGCCACCCCATTGGCGCAAGTGGCGCGCGTATTTTGGTCACGCTGATTCACCAATTGAAACGCACTGGCGGTAAGCGCGGCATTTGTTCGTTGTGCCTTGGCGGTGGCAACGCGGTGAGTATGTTGATTGAAATGTGCGCGTAAAAAGTTGCCGCCATGATGACTCCATGTCCGATTCATGCGTGAGGCAATGTGCGGCGGCGGCTATGAGAACCACCATACTTTTCGTATTCGTTTCAATAACAATATTTTGAGTTGCATTTGAACTTGAAGTCACACATTGTGACCTCAAGTTGCTCCATTCTTTCAGCGTCAATTCTTTGAGCAACCGCGCAACTGAAGACCAAAATCCCGCGTCGCAGAAAGGGTGGCACCACAAGCGAGTTGAGCACCCGCGCAAGCCCCGCTTGCGCGGGGTGCGTTGTCTGAGCGACTGGTGCCACCCTTTCTGCAAAGCGTTTCACTTACTTGCAAGCAGCGCGTTACAGAGCGACTGTGGCAACCTCATTGATGCAGCGCGAATTGTCTGAGCGCCTAAATGCAAGTGCACTATTCTTTCTTACGTGCCCACGCCGGAACAATTGAATTCAAACTCCGAGCCGCCAGAGCAAATGATGTTGGGTGGTCCACGCCCGCGGCTTGAAGAATTCTTTCGCATTGTGCGCATTGCATGGGAATTTTTAAATGGATTCCGCAAGTTGCACTTTGCGGGTCCGTGCGTCACGGTGTTTGGCAGCGCGCGCTTTCAAGAGGACAACAAGTGGTATTCACTTGCGCGACAAGTTGGCGGAGAACTTGGCCGACGCGGTTTTACCGTCATGACTGGCGGCGGACCCGGCATTATGGAAGCAGCAAACCGCGGCGCGCGCGAAGTGAACGCTCCAACCATTGGCTGCAACATTGTGCTGCCACACGAGCAAATTGAGAATCCATATTGCGACACCACCGTGTGGTTTCGATATTTCTTTATCCGCAAAGTGATGCTGGTGAAATATTCCTACGGCTTTGTGGTTATGCCGGGCGGCTTTGGAACGCTGGATGAATTGTTCGAAGCGCTCACGTTGGTGCAGACCAAAAAAATTGACAACTTTCCAATCGTGCTGATGGGCTGCGAATATTGGGACGAACTCTTTGACTTCATTGATCAGCGGCTGGTTCGCGACGAAACTATTTCGCCACACGATCGATCCCTCTATCGAATCACGGACAATCCTGTCGAGGCCGCTGACTACATCAGCGAAACCGCGCGCCGCAGATTTGGCTTGAAATACGGCGAAAAAGTGCCGCGACGTTGGTGGCTGTTCGAATAAAAATTAGCAAATTGGATTTCCTAGCATCACATGGTGCTGGCTGCAAATGTTGCGGGCACTTTGAATCGTGCCGCCCTTAGACTGCTCTTATGAATCCTGTCGACTTCAGTGATCAGTTAGTCCTTCGTCTTTCCCACACCGATGCCGCGGGCGTTCTTTTTTATCCCAAGATTTTTGAGATTGAACAGGAGTTGTTTGAAAAATGGCTGGAAGCTGGTGGCTTCAGTTTGCGATCCATGCTTGATGGGTCGCTTGCGCCCACTCCAATCGTGCATTGCGAAGGTCATTATAAAATGCCGGCGCGCGTGGGTGACCGCCTCACGGCAAAAATAAGCGGCGTGCATGTTGGCCGTAGCAGTTACACCTTGGCATGGACTTTTTCAATTGATGGAAAAATGGCGATGCAAGCGCAAGCGAAACGCGTGGCCATGAATACTGCAACTGGCGTCAGCGTTGACTTGCCCGAGGCCTTTCGAAAGTGGATTGTGGAAACTCAAATCCGAACCGCGCAAATTTCGTAAAGCGAATTAATCAAGTTGGCGAAAGCGCTCGCCTTGGGCAAGCCGCTGCGTCAACTCCGCGCGTGAATACTTCATGCGCGAAGCATTTTCTGGTGGCATTTCCAAAAACATGTCTGGAATAAGAAATGGTTCCAATGTTTGACGAAGTTGCTCGGCCAGCGTCATGCGTGGCGTATTACGAGTTGGCGCGTTGCTGTGCGTTGAATTGCTGTGCGGCGCTTGAACAAGTTGCACAAACGCAACTGGACGCATTCCCCACTTTTCATGGGCAATTCCCACAACGCAGCATGAGCGCACGCCCGGCAATTCAGTAAGTGCGCGCTCAATTATTTCAGGTTGAATATTGCGGCCACCAGAAATAAACATGGCGTCAAGTCGACCTGCGACATGCAAGCGTCCTTGCGCGTCAATGAAACCAACATCGCGCGTGCGCAGTGGAACTGTGAACGGAACAAGAGCGCCATTGACCAGCGTTCCGCGCGCAAGAGTTGGGCTGGCAATAAGAATTTCATTGTTGGAAGAATCAATCGTGACTTGAATGCCCGGAAGTGGCGCGCCTACAAGCGTGGCCGCATCGCCAATTGCAATTGAATCAGTTGCAACTTGCGATGCTGTTTCCGTCATTCCATAAGTTGCGAATATTGGAAGACCTTTGCGCAGCGCACTTTCGCGCAAAGATTGCGAACTTGGTCCGCCACCCAGCATGACGGCTTTGAGCGACGCAGGCGGTTGGTTCGTATCTTCCAAAAGACGCGCTAATTGCGCCGCCACAAGCGAAATATGAGTCACTCCATTCAGGTCGGACCAACATTTGGGCGCGCCGGCGTGACGAACCGCGCCACCAAGAACGAGTGATCGAACGTGAATCATCAAGCCGCCAATATGTGTGGCGGGAAGAGAGGCGTGCCACAGATCGCCTGGACCAAACGCAATTGCGCGCGCACCAATTTGTGCGCTGGCCACAAGCGCGTCAAGACCAAGCTCAATCAACCGAGGCGCGGCAGTGGAACCACTGGTTTCAATAATCACCGAAGCGGTTGGCGGACATGAATCAAGATTTATTTTTTGCGCTGTGTGGTCGTGCGTGATTGTTTGAAGCATGTCACTCACACGCGCGGCGTTGAGTACTTGTTGGCGAGCAGCTGTGGAATGATTTTTGGAAACCAGAAAAACTCTTTCGCCGCGCGACCAGGCAGAACACAGCGTTGGCAGCGGGTTTTCACCTGCAACAATTTCATAAGCGACTATTGCACCCGCGTTCATTCCCACGCCTCCACGAATGGAATTGGAAGCGGCGCGCCATCGATGAAACCATTGCGCGCAATGGCTGGCTCGCAAGAATCTTGCTCAAGAAGTGAGGCGGTGCCAATTCCGTTGGCGCGCGTTGCATTTGGAATGGATGCTGCCACATGAACAGCCACGCGCAGTGAATACGAACTTTCGTACGCGGTGGAAAGCACGGCGTCCGCAGAAAGTCGCGCAGCCTCCGCGGCCATGGCGCGAATGGCGTCAAGCGAGCCAATCGTGGACATGCGCAATACCCACGCGGCAACGCAACCACCTCGCGCTAGCGATTCGCGAAGCGCGTGCGCTTGTGTGGATTGGTCAACAACAGTTTCATCAAGCGCAATGGCAATGCCAGTGGCTTTTGAAAGTTGTGCAAGCTGCGACGGATCACGCAGCGGATCTTCGAGATATTCAACACGAGATGCGTCTATTCCAACAAGTCGGGAAACACACTCGTCGCGTGACAAAAGTCGATTTGCGTCAATGCGAAACTGTACCGCGGGCAGCGCGCTGCACAACCGCGCCAACAACGCGCGATCATTGGACTCGCTGTCGCGGCCGAATTTAATTTTTACAACGCTGGCTCCAAGTAAAGAATCAATCGCCGCCTGATCGCACTGCGCGAATGTGCCTGGGTAAAAATACGCCACTTTCGCAGGCGCGACTTGGAGCGCGCCAAAACCGTTGAGTGTTTCCATGGCACACGACAGCGCAAACGCAGCGCACGGCGCAAGCGCGTTTATTTCACCAAGTCCGTTGCTCCAATTTTCTATCGATTCCATGCAGAATTCAAGCGTTTCTGAATGAAGCCCGGGCAGCGGCGCACATTCGCCAAAGCCAATGCGTTCTTGGTCGCGCGCAGCGACAAAAATAATTTCACGCGCATCAACACCAACAAGCTTCCGCGAATAGGCACGCACTGGGAGCGACACTCGCAGCATCTCAAAATTCATTTCACTGCCCCGCTTATGGAAATGCCGAACCACATACCCAGCGCGAAGGCGACGCCGTACACATATAGCAGCGCGCCAAACATGGCCAGATTTTTATTCAGCACAGCGCCATCGCGTCCGCGCGCAATTGTGATGGACGCTGGCGCAAACAGAATCGCTATGAATGAGGCGAGCATGACCGTCGGTGGAAGTTGCAACACCATAACTGCGAATATGGGAACGACACATGCAATTGCATGACAGATAAAAATTTGCGCGCGGCCAAAACGCTCGCCATAACGCGCCACTAGTGTTCGCTTGCCATTGCGTAAATCACCCACGCGATCACGAAGATTATTTGTGGCAAGAAGACAGACGGCGATCGCGCCAGAAGCAAGACCACATAAAATCGCAGATGTTGTCCACGTGCCATCGCATGCGGCGCGCGTGCCCGCCACCGCGATTGGACCAAAGAACACAAACACAAATAAATCGCCAAGCCCTCTGTAGGCAAGCGAGAAAGGTGGCGCGGTGTACGCCACCGCCGCAATCGCGCCGCAGGCGCCAATAATCGCAAAGGCAATGCCCGAATGCATTGCTAAAAACCAAGCAGGAAACGCGGCAAAAAGAAGCGTAATGCACAACGCAGCAGCCATGGCGCGCGGCGTGACAAGGTTGCCGCCAACCGCACGCGTTGGTCCAAGTCGCTCACCTGAATCAGTGCCCCGCAGTCCGTCAAAAAGATCATTGGCAAAATTGCTAGCGATTTGCAAAAGACATGCGCCAACAAAAGCGGCGCCTACAAGTTTCCATTGCAGCGCATCCTTCAACGCGCCATCGTAATACGCAAGCGCGCCACCCATCAGCACCGGGCATAAAGATGCGCCAAGTGTCTTGGGTCGAAGCGCGGATACCCATACCGCGGCCGTGGACGGTCGCGCGGATTTCATTACGGCGCGTGCTTTCGGAAATCCGCAACACGCTTTTCAAGTTGCGCGTTCTTGCCTTCTTTGGCCTCATCGGTCATGTAATACAACATGGTGGCAAGACCAGAAAGTTCTTGAAGGCCAGCTTGGCCATCGCAATCCGCGTTCAAAGCAACTTTGATCGCGCGCAGAGCTGTTGGAGAATTGGCCAGCATCTCGTTGCACCACTGCACGGTGACTTCTTCAAGTTCGCTGACGGACACAACTGTGTTGATCAGACCCATCGAGAGCGCTTCTTGCGCGGAGTAACTACGGCACAACATCCACATTTCCCGCGCGCGTTTTTGCCCAATGATGCGCGCCATGTAGCTAGCGCCAAAGCCGCCATCAAAACTTCCCATGCGTGGCCCGACTTGGCCAAACCTTGCGTTTTCCGCGGCAATAGTGAGGTCGCACATCATGTGCAACACGTGGCCTCCGCCAATCGCCCAACCCGCCACCATGGCGATCACGGGCTTGTAGCAATTGCGAATCTCGCGTTGAAACTCAAGCACATTTAACACCTCGCTGCCCGAGTCGGATTTATATCCAGCGTGACCGCGCACGCGCTGATCTCCGCCAGAACAAAATGCGCGCTCGCCTTCGCCCGTCAAAATGACAACGCCAATGTCGCGATCGTTCTTTGCGTCAAGCAACGCCGCGCGCATTTCTTCCACCGTGCGGGGCGTAAATGAGTTGCGCGCTTGCGGACGATTGATTGTGATCTTGGCTATTCCACCAAACTTGTGGTACTTCACTTCTGTAAACCCACTCGCTGAGGTAACTACTTGCCAGTCACATGCGGGACGGATTTTTTCGGAGGTCTCGGTTGATGGTTTTGGAGTCGAACTATGTTTGTGTGTGGTCATGTGAAACTCTTCAATGCTCTTTCAATAATGTCAGCGCAAGCTGAAGGGGCTTCAAGGGGAAGAACGTGCCCCGCACCTGCGATCATTTCAAGTGTCAAAGTGGGCGCAAGGCGCGCCGCGCGCAACGCGAAAGCAACATAATAGTCGTCTCGATCACCAACTGCCAGAATAGTGCGCGACGCCAAGCGAGCAAGATCATTCTCGCGGCATTCAGTGCGTCCTGGAGAACAACCAGCAACACACCCAGCCCAAAATTCCGCGTCGCCAATCACGCGGCGCGCGCGAGTGCGCGCAAATGAAGCATGCGCGCGAAACTGGGCGAACATAGGCAATTCATACCAACTTTGCGTGAATTCAAGCATGCCATGCTCGCGCAAATCCACCGCGCGCGCGTCATCTTGTTCGGCGCGCGCCTTGCGCTCATTCGCATCATGTAAACCCGTGCTGGTTGAAAATAAAACCAGTCGCGGAGCAAGTTCTGGTTGTTTGGATGCCAGTTCAAGCGCGATGCGCCCACCCATGGAATATCCAACCAACACATCGCACGGATTTTTTGCAAGCTGAATTGCCAACGCGTCCGCCGCCGAAGCGATCGACGCGCACCCAAGATCTCTCAGCGAAATACATTCACAATTGATCGCGGGATTCAGTTGAGCGCGCACATCAAACCAGTCCTCTGGCGAACCAAGAAAACCGTGCACAAGAATCGCTCGCGGCATCAGCGAAACTCTTTGGCCAGCGCCGCGGTGGACGCATTCGCAATTCGCGCGCGCGCCGCTTCGCTTGCCTGCGCGTCGCAGCGCACTTCGATCAATGTGGCGCCCTTGCGACCAAGCGCCTTGGAAACACATTTGGAAAATGCCGCGCGTGTGGATGGACTTGCATGCGCAAGTCCAAACGCCTTGGCGATTGGAGTGAATTCCCGCCCATGCGGCGTGGTGAAAAACGTTTTGAACACATCCGCATGTTTCGCCACAGGGAGATATCGAAAAATTCCGCCGCCATCATTGTTCATGACAATCAACACAAGCGGCGTGTTCACGTGCGATGCAAGTTGAAGACTGTTCAAATCATGCAGCGCGCTGACATCGCCCACAAACGCGACGACAGGCTGCCCCGACGCAAGCGCATGACCAACCGCGGTTGCAAAAAGTCCATCAATTCCGCTGGCGCCACGATTGGATCCCGCTTGCCAACCCGCCGGAGGATGCAGCGCGAGAAAATCAGCGTCGCGAATTGGCATGCTCGATCCATAAAAAAGAGTTCCGTGATCCAACTCGCCGCACGCCGCGGTGGCGTCGGCGATTGCGGTGGGTTCAACCAACGCACGCTCTTGTTGCACAGCCTTGCTGGCGGCACGCGTTGCGCACGAAAGCGCGCGCTTCCAACCAACGTGTGGCCGAAGCCGCGCCCCCGCTTCAAAAACAACCGGCGCGCAATATGAACTTGACGCGCGATGCGAGGGATCAACGCGCGGATCACCCGCGCCAAACAACGTTACCGCATCGTGTTGATTGATCCACGCGTTCAACCGCTTGGATACAACCGCGTCGCCAACCACCACCACCGTTTGCACACGCAACGCCTCGCGAAGCGCCGCGTTGCCTTGACCATCATGCGCGGCGCGCAGAACAAGATCCGCGCCCGCGGTTCCGTTGGTGGCAAGACCACTTGTCACATCGGCAAGCATGGTGCCGCGCCACTTGAAAAGAGATTCACGCGTGATGGGATTGCAACGACCCGCGATCACAAGCGCGTCTGTCAGCGCCACGCTTGACTCAACCGCGGGGCGAGTAGTCCGCCACGGCGCGCGCGATTTATCTTTTGTCCAGCGCGCAATGGATTTCAACCAATTCAAATTCCACGGCGCAATTTCTGGCGCCAGCGGTTCGCGAAACTGCCAATTCAAATGCACCGCGCCAGCCTGCGCCCCAGCATTACCGCACGCGCGCGCGAACGCTTCGTCCACGGTGGACAAAACATATTCAGCCGCAATCTGATCAGTTGGACACGGAAGATCACGGCACCATCGAGTCGCGCCCGCAAGAAGCGCGGCTTGCGAAATAGCTTGATTCGCGCCGCAATCACGCAATTCTGCAGGCCGATCACCAGAGAACACAAGCAGCGGCGTGCGTGACATGCGCGCTTCAACAACCGAGGGCAACGCGTTGGCAACCGCGGTTCCACTGGTCATCACAAGCACGGCGGGCAAGCCAGAAGATTTGGCCACGCCAAGCGCCATGAATGCGCCGGCGCGCTCATCATGCGCAACATGCGTTTGAATTTTCCCATGGCGCGCAAACGCAATGGCAAGCGGCGCGCTGCGGGATCCGGGACAAATCACCGCGTGACGCACGCCAAGACGAAAACATTCCTCAACGGCCAACATGGTCCAAGCAAGATTGATGTTTGGCGCGTTATGCATTTGCAGAGTCGCAAGATAGCAGGTCGCTTCGGCCACTCGCACAATGCGTTACGTGGCCAGACGTTCAAAGGCAAGCAGTTTGTGAACTGTTTCGCGCCACTCATCCGCGGCAATGGAGCCTTCAACAATGCCCGCGCCGGCATACGCCTTGAGCGTGGCTCCATCAATGCGCGCCGAACGAATGGCGACGGCAATTTCCGCCTTGTCACGCGAAACAATTCCCACTGGTCCTGAATACAAGCCGCGGCCAATAGTTTCTAGCTCGCGAAGACATTTGATTGCGCAATCCACTGGCGCTCCAGCGACCGCTGGTGTTGGATGCAACAAAGCAACAAGGTCGCAATCTGAAAAGTCCGCGCGAATTTCTGCTTGCATGCGAGTGGCAAGATGTTGCACATACGCCTGGCGCAAAATTCTTGGTTCAGCATCGACACGCAACGAAACCGAAAGCCCGGAAAGCACTTCACGCAGGCGCTCCACAACAAATTCATGTTCACGGCGATCTTTTTCACTTGCAAGAAGTGATTCACCAAGCAATCGATCCGCAACTTCATCCACACCGCGCGGTCGTGTGCCCGCGATCGCCTCGCTGCGCACCAAGCGGCCAGTGCGGGATAGCAATCGTTCAGGTGTGACGCCAAGAAACGCTTTGCCTTGGCCAGCCTCAATCAGAAATCGGAAACCACTTGATTCAAAGGCGCAAAGTCGAGCCAACACCGCGACAGGATCAAGCGGACTACTTGCGGCGTAGGTGCGCGCCCGCGCAAGCACAATTTTGCGCAACGAACCGCTGCGTATTCGCTGCAATCCGCTTTGCACAACTTGTGTCCATTTGGTTTCGCCCAAGTCATCCACCTCACGCACAAGCGCTGGCTCAATCGCGCATTTTTTCAAAGGCTCCGCAAGCGCTTGCAGGCGTTGCTTCAGTCCGTCAAACGAAGTGTCCACAGACACGTTCACCGCAAGGGTGTGCGCTTGACCATCACGGCGCAATTCAATTTCTGGAAGCACGCACCCAATGTTTCGATATGGACTCCATGCGCTATCCAGCGCGCAGTTGGCATCAAATGGAAGCGCCACAAACCATACCGACTGACTTGCGATGTCCGAGTCGCCAACATGCTGATCAAATTTCTCATGCTCACCAAATTTGGACGCAAGACACTTGCCAACACCGGCAATCTCAAACTTGGCGCTTCGATCGCGGAAGTAACGGCGCTCACCCGAAGGCGCGGAGCGAAGCCAATTTAGAAAATCGCACTGTTCGCCGCGGCACTCAATGGCCACTTCCATACGCATAAATGTATTGGGGCAAATCACTGGCTTCACCAAAGCGATCCGCGCCAGCATTTCGCTGGCGGCGCTTTCCATGGGAGTTTGCGCTCCAAATGTTTGATGAAATGTTCCAGTTCGCATCGGTAAATAGGGTAGGCGATTTCAATTTAAATTTCCGTGCGTCCACAATTTTCTTCCCTGGCCAATGGCAACGCATCATGCGCATAAAAAAGACCCGCGGACGAATCCGCGGGCCTTTGTCATTACATGTAAGAAGAACTTTGCAGTCCTTCAATCAACAAAGCGAATCAATAACGATAGTTCTCTGGCTTGTAAGGGCCATTCACCGGTACGCAAATGTAATCCGCCTGGTCCTTGCGAAGCTCGGTCAACTTTGCGCCCAACTTGCCAAGGTGCAAACGTGCCACCTTCTCATCAAGTGTCTTGGAAAGTGAGTACACCTTCTTCTCATAGTTCTTGTGATTTTGGAACAACTCAACTTGCGCCATCACTTGATTGGTGAAACTGGTGCTCATGACAAAGCTTGGATGGCCAGTGCCGCAACCAAGATTCAGCAAGCGACCTTCCGCAAGCATAATGATGGAGCGACCATTTGGAAGTTTCCATTCATCTACTTGTGGCTTGATGTTGACTTGCGTGGCGCCCTTGATCTTCTTCAAGCCAGCCATGTCAATCTCATTGTCAAAGTGACCAATGTTTCCAACGATGGCCTTGTCCTTCATGCGCAACATTTGCTCGCTGGTGATGATGTCCTTGTTGCCGGTCGCGGTCACGAACAAATCCGCTGTGCCAAGAACTTCTTCAAGCGTGACCACTTCGTAGCCTTCCATGCACGCTTGAAGCGCGCAGATTGGATCGATTTCCGTGATCTTCACGCGGCAACCCTGGCCACGCAAACTTTGCGCGCAACCCTTGCCCACATCGCCATAACCGCACACAACGGCTGTTTTTCCGCTCAACATCACGTCGGTGGCGCGCATGATTCCGTCCACCAATGAGTGGCGGCAACCATACAGGTTGTCAAACTTGCTCTTGGTCACGGAACTATTCACGTCGATGGCTGGGAACAAAAGTTCGCCGGTCTTTTGCATTTCATACAAGCGATGCACGCCGGTGGTGGTCTCTTCGCTCACGCCAATAATGTCCTTGGCTACTGGCTTCCAATAGCCGGCGTTGGTTTTTTGCATGTCAGTTAAAAGTTGCAACACAACTTTAAACTCCTCGTTGTCGGTCGTGTCTGGCGATGGCACTTTGCCAGCGTTGTTGAACTCAAGACCCTTGTGCACCAACATGGTCGCGTCGCCACCGTCATCCAAAATCATGTTTGGACCAGTGCCGTTGCCCCAATCAAGCGCGCGCCATGTGCACCACCAATATTCTGGAAGCGTCTCACCCTTCCAAGCGAACACTGGAATGCCCTTTGGATTTGCGACTGTTCCATGTGGACCAACCGCAACCGCGGCGGCGGCGTGATCTTGCGTGGAGAAAATATTGCAACTTGCCCAGCGCACTTGTGCGCCAAGTTCAACAAGTGTTTCAATCAAGACCGCGGTCTGAATGGTCATGTGCAAACTGCCGGTGATGCGCGCGCCCTTGAGCGGAAACTTGCCCTTGTATTGTTCGCGTGTCGCCATCAAGCCTGGCATTTCGTGCTCGGCGAGTTCAATTTCCTTGCGGCCAAACTTTACGGTGGCTTCGCTCAGGTCCTTTACTTGAAATGGGACAGTGCTGTTGAGCGAAAGTCCGGTGTCCATGAAGGTGGTTGTGTTTACGGACGGTTTCGTTGTTGAGTTTATCGCTGTGGCAGGCACGGGCAGGCTCCAAAAGGTGTTGAAAGATCAACGAAGAGTGCGGACTTCCGCATTCATCCGTTTATCCGGATACATGAACAGTCTACCCCATACTTGCGGTCAAGGCAACTTGCCATTTGCAAGAATTCGCTACCTTTGAGATGGCACCGATCCGCTTGATCTGTCTGGCATTCTCCAGGCCATCACGCCGAACGCCCCGCCGAGCACCGCATGGAACGAATCAAAGGCATCGCCGCAAGTCCCGGCATCGTGTGGGGAAAAGTTCTGCTTCTTGGAGAGGCTGAAACCCACGTTCCGCGTCGCATCATTTTAGAAAAAGAAATCACCGGGGAAATTGATCGCCTGCATAAGACGCTTGAGCATGCGTTGCGCGGATTGGCGCAACTTCGCCAGCACACTGAGCGTGAGCTTGGCGCGGACGCCGCGAAAATTTTCGCCTTCCATGAAGGCATGCTGAAAGATCGATCGCTGATTGATCCGATAGAAAATTCTATTCGCGTGGCGCACGCCAATGTTGAAGCCGCGGTCACGGATCAATTTCAAAAACTCTCGCGACAATTTCGCTCCATGGGCAATGAAATCTTCGCCGCCAAGGCCGACGACATTCTTGATTTGCAGCGGCGCGTTTTAGGTTTGCTCATGGGCGAGGAAGAAGACCGGCTTGAGCGGTTGAGTGAACCCACAATTATTGTCGCGCACGAACTCACGCCAAGCCAAGTAGCCGCGGTGCCGCGCAGCAAGGTGATTGCGTTCGTGACGGAGGCCGGCGGTCTGACTGGCCACACTTCAATTGTGTTCCGCGCCATGGGTGTTCCCGCCGTGGTGGGTTGCCTCAATATCGCTAAAAAGCTGCAGGATGGCGATGAAATTATTGTCGACGGCGACTCCGGAGAAATTGTTCTCAAGCCCGACGCGCAAATAAAATCCGACTTTCAAAAGCGCGCCGAGCAAAGCGCGCGCGTGCGTTTGAAATTGGAGGAGACGGATTCGCTTGAAGCCATCACCACAGACGGCGTGCGCATTCAATTACACGGCAACATTGAATTTCCAGCCGAAGTGGAGATTGTGCTCAAGCACGGTGGCGACGGCGTGGGTTTGTACCGCACGGAATTTTTGTTCCTGACCAGCGATACGCCGCCAGACGAAGAGGAACAATTTGAGTCCTACAAAAACACAATCTTGATGTTGAAGGGACGACCCTGCACTTTGCGCACGCTTGATCTTGGCGCCGACAAGATGACGCAAGAAATGTTGAGCGAGCCCGAGCGCAATCCGTTCTTGGGTCTGCGCAGCATTCGTTACAGCTTGCAACATCAGCCCATGTTCAAAACGCAACTGCGCGCCATTCTTCGCGCCAGCGCTTTTGGTCCAGCGCGAATTATGTTTCCCCTGGTCAGCACGCTGATGGAATTGCGTCAAGCAAAATTGATCGTGCGCGACGTCATGGAGGAACTGGAAGAAGAAGGAATCGCCTTCGACCCGCAACCCAAAATAGGCATCATGATTGAGGTTCCCAGCGCCGCCCTGATGGCGCGAACCTTTGCCACCGAGGTGGATTTCTTCTCTATTGGCACCAACGACCTGGTTCAGTACACCTTGGCGGTCGACCGAGGAAACGAAAGAGTGGCCAACCTTTATACAGCGGCCAGCCCCGCGGTGCTGCATTTGGTCAAAAACACAATTCGCGCCGGCCGCTACGCCAACATTGAAACCAGCCTGTGCGGCGAGATCGCCGGCGACCCAGTTTTCACCATGTTGCTTATTGGCATGGGTTTGCGTACACTGTCACTTGTTCCAGGACAAATTCCGCTCATCAAAAGGGTGATTCGGTCAGTAAACCTTGAACTTTGCGAACGCCTCGCCCGAAAGGTCGGCTCGTTCGACTCAGAGCACCAGATTCAAACAAGTCTGCGCGACGAGTTACGAAAATTAGACCCCGCGAACTTCGGCGGCTGGGCTACGGCCTGAGCCACGCGGGACAACAGGAACTCGATTCTGCTTTGACTGCAGATGTCGCCCCCGAACAATTCGGTGAGGTGCGGCCCAAGCCAGTCAACAGAATCAATGGCGGAACGCTCATGATGTGCGATCAAACCAATCTCAGTTACCCCGGGATATATCCCCGTTGCTGCTGTGCTTTGGACATCGCGCGCCACTAGCGCCCGCCACGAATCGCCGCATATTGCGGCAGGATTGACACGTGGTAGAACCTATCGACCCCAAAAACACACCGTCTGAGACCCCTTCGCACAATTTTTCCGCAAG
>SESA01000340.1_pt1 | contig 32266 bp, 33 predicted proteins | sample 3171451 | NCBI WGS metagenome assembly SESA01 (sample SAMN06051862, study PRJNA518727) | freshwater metagenome | biome: subpolar coniferous forest; feature: holomictic lake; material: water; isolation source: holomictic Lake 227, 8 m depth | place: Canada: near Kenora, Ontario | collected...
ATCACGCTCGATACCGCGACCAATAATTTCAGCACGGTACTTGTCAAGAACGGCAAGAACGTCTCTCTTGTTGATGCAAATGCTATCAACCTTGGAGCAGCCATTGTGGATGGAACCCTTGACGTGAAAGCAGGCGGAGCCATAACTGATTCCGATGCCCTTTCCGTGACGGGCACGACGACACTGTCGGCAGGAGCCAATGACATAACGCTCGACACAGCAAGCAACAATTTCAGTACGGTAGCTATCACAAGTGGCAAGAAGGTCACCCTTGTTGATCTCAATTCAATTGACCTCGGTTCTTCCTCTGTTTCGGATAATCTCAATGTGACCGCTGGCGGCGCAATCACTGATACAGGAGCCTCGGTTGTGACTGCCCACGACATGGTTCTGAGTGGACAGGGAGGAATTGGCAGTTCAGTCGCCCCCATTAAAGCTGTGGTTACCAATCTTGACGTAACGGCCACAGACGCTTCGGCGGGGATTTATCTTGCCGGGCAGGGAGCTCTTTCTTCAATAGTTGCCAGGACGAATAACGGCACTACCCGCATTACCTTTACGGGCGGTGCCTTAAGTTTTGATGAGGGAACAGCTCTGTTCAACTCTTCAGGAGTATCCCTGGTCACCTTTAATAACACTGGAGGCAATATTGTTCTTGGTACGGTCAACGCAGGCAGTGGTACAGCAAACCTGACCGCTTCAGGTTCTATTCTCGATGACATTGCCGAATCTGCAGATGACCCTGTGGCCGATATTACAGCTCAAACGGTGAATCTCGCAGTCACAGGAGAATCAAGCATCATAGGCACGGCCAGGAACCCGCTGGAGATCAATGTTGTAAACCTCAACGCACTGACAGCAGGCGGAGGTATCTTTTTGAACGATATCGCAGGTGGTGTTGCCGTAGGTCTGGTTGATGCCGGAGGTACCGCAGGAGGCACCGTGAACCTGAAAGCAACCAATGGCAGCATCATCGAGTCGGGAAGTGACCCTGAGGCTGATCTCGTTGGTGAAACGGTAACTCTCGAAGTAACAGGTTCTGGAAGTACCATTGGTACGCTCGCCAATACCCTGGAGATCGATGCCGGAGAGCACACGCTCAACGCGAAATCCGAAGGTGGAAGTATTAACCTGAACGATACCGAAGGTGGGTTTGGGATCGGTCTGGTCGATGCCGGAGGTACAGCGGGAGGTGATGTAACCCTTACGGCGACTGGCGGAAGCATTACAGAGTCTGGTGCTGATACGTCGGCTGATATTGTCGGCAAGACGGTGAATTTAACCGTAACAGGTTCCTCAAGTACGATTGGCAGTGGAGGGAATGCTCTTGAAATCGATGCGGCAACCCTTGACGCCTCAACTGCAGGAGGGAATATTAATCTGCATGATATCGAAGGCGGATTTGCTGCCGGCAGAATCAACGCAGGCGGAATAGCCGGAGGTGACGTCATGCTGACTGTAACCAATGGGAACATTATGGAGTCCGGCAGTGACCCTGATATTATAGGTAAATCGGTGAGGTTTGTCGTTAACGGAGAAGGAGGATATTCTATTGGTGAATCAACAAATATGTTTCAGGTTGATGCCGAAAGTCTCCATATTTTTAATCCTGGAGGAAAAGTCTTCATTGACCTCAACGGCACGGCCAGTACATTTCTGAACGGAAAATTGCCTTCCGGATTGTTTTTTGATGAGGGAGGTCTGCCGGAACTCATTGTCGCAGGCACTCAGCTTATGGGTGGATCCATGCTTGACCAGTTGCACAATGGAGGTTCAGAGATTGATGCATACCAATTTGCGAAGGAAGATGAGGATATTATAGACAAAATAGAAGAGCCTGAACCAAAGGTACTTTTCGAAGGAACAGATCCTCTCGCTTTGCACGATCACGTAATCAAGTGAGCTCGGGAGATGAACAGGGCCGGAACCCTTATGCATGGTGTTGCGTTACATTAAAACAGGAGATTTTCAGTAACACAACACCATGCAAATTATGACGCCACGGCATTGGATCCCACTTCTTGTGGTTGCGGCTTTGCTTCTCTCTTCCGGGACTTTGGCAGGACAAAGACAGACAATGGAAAAACCACTCAATCCCTACTACTCCCGTACCGACATTCATAAACTCAATCTGCCGGACGCAGTGTGGAAAAAGGTACTCTCTCCGGAGGTTTATGCTGTGGCCCGCAAAAAAGGTACCGAAGAGGCTTTTTCCGGCAAGTTCTGGGACTATACCGGCAAAGGCACCTATTACTGCGCGGCATGTGGCAATGCACTGTTCCGTTCCGACGCAAAGTTTGCCAGCACCTGCGGCTGGCCAAGTTTTTTCGAAGTGGTGCGTAAAGGCAGTGTGCTCTATCTTCCTGACCACTCTTATGGAATGGATCGAACCGAGGTGCAGTGCGGAAGGTGCGGTGCACATCTCGGTCACCTCTTTGACGACGGCCCACCCCCGACCGGCAAACGCTTCTGCATGAACTCGATTGTGCTCGATTTCGAGCCCGACAAGCCTGAATCCAAAGCGAAACGCTGAATTAAAGCTCCAGAGGAGCGCGATGTTGGTAGCGGGGTAGCGGATTGCCTATTGGCACCTTTTTTATGGGATATGGCTATCTTCCAATATAGATTCTGCTCGCTTTTCTGCAGCGAGGGTTGAGCAAGGTCGGTAGCGGCTTTCGCAGGAACCCATAAAATGAAGAGAAATAAACCCGTGCGAGGATGACACAGACACAAGATTCAGATAACATTCCTACGATCATAACCGACAGTGAGCTGGAAGAGCTTCAGGCATTTCTTCTTTCAGATGCAGTTCCTGAAGGGACAATGCAGTTTGATGCTCTGGACGGATTTTTAACTGCACTGGCTATTGGGCCAGCAAAAGCTTCTCTCGATTCATGGCTGCCTATGGTGTGGGACGTGCAAGAGAGACGGGCAACTCCTGCATACAAGAGTGTTCAGCAGTCTCAGCGTATCAATGAGTTGCTGATGAAAATGATGGCTCATATCCTTGTGCAGTTGACGATTTATCCGGATTATTACGAGCCGCTTCCTGCTCTTGCTCTCTGTGAAAGTGAGGAAATCAGGGATCTGCTGATCAAGTTTTGGGCTACCGGATTTATGGCAGGTGTTTATTGTAACCATGCAGAGTGGGAACCGCTCGTGGAAAATGAAAAAGCGGCTGAGTTGTTGCTTCCGATTTATGTGCTTGCTGGGCCGCATGATATTACCCCGCCGGTATCGCCGGAGCTTTTCGATATGCTCAAGACAAGAATTCCGGATTTTGTGATCGGAATCAAAGAGTTTTGGGAACCATTGCATAGTCGGGAAATTGCCAGGGCAAAAGGTGTAGTCTATGCTTCTGAAGCAGATCGAATTGGACGCAATGAGCCTTGCCCCTGCGGCAGCGGGAAAAAGTTCAAGAAATGTTGCGGGAAGTGATCTTTCAATGGCCTCAACCAGGCAGACTGCTGCGTCCAGGATAACCCTTGTTCACGAGGGTTGTTTCAATGAAGCATTGAAATGATGCGCAGCATAGCCAGATTTATCATTTTCCGAAATCATTGCCAACAAACGCCATCAACGCTTCAGCAGGGCAAATAAATTCCTGGGCAAAGGCCCGCTGAAACTTCTGTCTTGCTGTGTGAGAGTGGAGGTGACAAGGTGTGGCCAAGGGCGACAAAATGGGTGCCATAGCCGATTATACCAGTGCCCTTGCTCTCAGTCCATGATATTCCGATGTTTTCAATAACCGGGGAGTTGCCAAAAGTGACCTTGGATACAGAAAATGCACACCGTCACGCTTCATGATGCGGTAATCAAACTTGCCCAATTGGTTGAACAAGCCGCCCATGGTGAAGCTTTTATTATTATCAAGGCAGGGAAGCCGATGGTTAAGGTGATACCATTCGATACCACAATTGATAATTCCCAACGCCTTGGTTTTATGACTGGCCAAATTTCTGTGCCTGACGATTTTGATCGTATGGGCAGTAGTAAGTACGCTTTCCGCATTGCACAAAGACCCGTTTGACAGAATCCTGATTAAACAACCAGCCTTCCGAACCAGAAGAAAAAGAGGGGGGCGCTTTTTTCGGATTGTATGGCTTATATCCCGCCAAAACGACCGATTTTTGTTCTGATTGGCGGTTTATAAGCTTTGTCCCATATAATATAATCAGTTATGAGTATAGGAAATGTTTCTGGAAGAAAAGCGGAAATCACCCTTTTACAGCAAGCATTATCTTCGGAAAATCCTTAACTCATTCAATTTATGGGCGTTATCGAGTAGTCCGGATGACAGGCAAGCATGGCGTTAAGGAGTTGTTTGCATCTGTGCAGAAAGGATGAAGTGTACTCTTCAAATGCAAAAGTGAATCCCGACGTGTCGGGTCAGTGGGACGATGAGAGGTCGGCTTTCTCTCCTTTCTGGATTTTGATAAAGAATAGCAACGGCAGGGCGAGCGCAAAGAGGAGGGCTATCAGCATGAAGGCATCCATGTAGGCGAGGTGGTGGCTTTGAATGGTGATGGTGCCTTCAAGTGCTTTGAGTGCTCCAGTCTCTGCTGCAGCAGGTGAGAGTCCGCCTTTCATTGTGGCGGCCTGCTTGATGGCGTCGAGTCTGGCCACTGCTGCCGGGTCATAAGGAGAGAGATGGCTGAGCAGTTCAACCCTGTGCGTCGCTACCCGCCGGGCGATATAGGTGTTGGTGAGGGCGATGCCGAATGAGCCGCCGAGCTGGCGAACCATGTTGTTGAGCCCCGTTGCCTGTCCGATATCTTTGCCGTGCAGGCCCGATACGGCAAGCATGGTGACGGGAATGAAGATGAAGCCAAGTGCGACACCTCGTACCAGCAGTATCAAAAAGAAGTTTTCTGCGCCGGATTGCATGGTTTGCTGCCCGAGTGACCAGCAGAAGATGACAAAGGCGCTCATGCCAAAGGCCATCAGTTTTTTTGGTGATACGCCCTTCTGCATTGCGATGCCGAGTGGCATGGAGATCATGCCGGTCACCATGGCGCTGGGGAAGAGCACCAGCCCTGTGAGGAGCGCGGTAAAGCCAAGCAGACGCTGCACAAAGACGGGAAAGACAAAGAGTGAGCCGTAGAGGCCGTACCCGACGACAAAGGTGAGGACTGCGGCGATGGCGAGGTTGTGGCTTCGTGCCAGCACGTGGAGGTCAACTGCGGGCTCTTCGGTGTGCAGCTCCCACCAGACAAATGCCAGCAGGGCGACGACTGCGATGATGGTGAACCAGGTGATATAGGGCGTTTCAAACCAGTCTTTCGACTCTCCCCGTTCCAGGATGAACTGCAGTGAACCGATGCCGACTGCAAGCAGGCCGATGCCTGTCCAGTCGATTTTGGAGACAGTGTGGCGCACCTTTGGTTCCTTGAGAAAGGTGAAGGATGACCAGATGGCCAGCAGCCCGATCGGGATGTTGACGAAAAAGCACCATTCCCACGAGAAGTAGTCTACAAGGAAACCGCCGAGCAGAGGTCCGATGGTGGGGCCGAGCACAAGGCCCATCGAAAAGATACCGGTGGCCTTGCCCCGCTCTTCGGGACGGTAGGTTTCGTAGAGGATGGCCTGTGAGGTTGGCAGCAGCGCTCCGCCGCCGAGTCCCTGCAGAAAGCGGAAAAAGACCAGCATCCAGATGTTGGTGGAGAGGCCGCAAAAGAGTGATGCAACCGTAAAGAGCAGGATGGAGCCAATATAGTAGTTGCGCCGTCCGAGCAGGTTGCCCAGGAAGCCTGACAGGGGAATGACGATCACGTTGGCAATGGCGTAGCTGGTGACCACCCAGGCCACATCATCGATGCTGGCGCCGAGGTTGCCGCTGATCTGCGTGAGCGCGACGTTGACAATGGTGGTGTCGATCAGCTCAAGCATGGCCGATACGATGACGGTCAAGGTGATGATGACTTTTCTCGCTCCGGTTTCGTAAGCGTGAGCCTGGTTCGGCAGCATGGGTGCTACCGATATGCCATCCTGTTGTTGTGATCGAGCCATGTTACGGTTCAATGGTTATTCCGTGTCGAGACCGAGAGAAAGAGCCAAGGAGGTTGGGGTTTGTTTTGTCTCTACCAACATATCGCCCCGACTTTTCAGGAGCTGAAGAATGATTTTCATTTTACTTTCACTTCGACGACGACGTTCATGCCTGCGGCGAGCTGGTGCTGTTTATCGGGTTTTTCCGTAAAGACGATTTTTACCGGAACGCGCTGTGTGACCTTGATGAAGTTGCCACTTGCGTTATCGGGTGGAAGCAGGGCGAATTTTGCCCCTGTGCCTGATGAGAGCGATTCAACCTTCCCCTTGAACTCAACGCCGGGGTATGCATCAACCCGGATGATGACCGGCAGGCCTGGAGCTATTTTTTCAAGCTGGGTCTCCTTGAAATTTGCAATAACCCAGAGTTTGCTGCTGCCAACCAGAGCGATGAGCTGCTGGCCGGGGGCAACATACTGGCCTGGCTCCACATTCTTTTTCGAAACATGACCGGATGCAGGAGCGGTGATTGTAGTGTACGACAACTGCAGTTCAGCCTGACGCAGCTCGGCCTGGAGCCTTTTTGCCTCGCCTTCACTGGCTTTCTGCTGGCCTGATGCTGCGCTGTGTTGAGCTGCTGAAGCCTCTGCCGCTGCCTGGACAGCATCGAATTCAGCTTGCGAAATCACATCCTGCTTCTGCAGGTTACGGCTGCGCCGGAGATCAGCGGAGAGCTTGCGTTCGGTTGCGGAAGCAGCACTTGCGGTTGCGCCTGAAGCCAAAGCTTCTGCCTGTTTGCTCTGCAGGGCGGCTGCGGCAATGTCGCGGCGAACTTCATAATCTGCGGCTTCAAGCCGGATAAGGGTGTCGCCTTTATTGACATGCTGGTTATCGCTTGCCTGTACAGCCTCTATTTTGCCAGGAATGCGCGAAATGACCGGGTAGACATCTCCCTCGATCTGGGCATTGTCGGTTTCAACGTAGAGGAAGGAGTGGTAGAGTCGGCTGCCTCCCCAGAGAAGTCCGCCTGCAATGAGAATGCCCACAATAATCATGCGCAGCGGGTTTGATGCCTTTGGCGTCTCTTTTCCGGAGTTGTTGTTTTCGGACATTGTTGTTGGTTCAGGTTGTTCCATTGCTTTGCTTGTTGTTCTCTTGAAGAGTATTTGGCTCGGACTCACTCTCGTTTGTTGATTTGCCGTTGACTGGCGTTTTCAGTATAACTACGGGGCAAGGTGCCTTGCGCATTACAGTTTCTGCTGTGCTTCCCATAAGAAGTCGGGCGATGGCCGTGTTGCCGTGGGAGCCGAGCACAATCATATCCGCATTTTGTTCTTGTGCATAGTCGATAATGCCTGCTGCCGGTTCGCCGTGCTGAACGGTAAAGAGGGCGTGTACTCTGTGTTGTGATAGAATGTCGCTGTATCTCGAAAATTCGTGCAGGTGCCGTCTCAGCATCTCTTCCTCATTGTTCTCTTTCAGCTCTTCAGGTGCCACGTAGAGCACAATGAGTTTTGCGCCGGTAGTGTGCATGGTAGCAGCATACTGCACTACCGAGTCTGAAAGGGGTGAAAAATCAACCGCACAGATAATTTTTTTCAGTGGCGTTCCCATGTTACCAGAAGAGCTCCCCGGTTACTCGTTTCAGCGAGTAGCTGTTCAGCACATACTCATAAGCGGCCTGCAGTCGGGCCAGTTCAGCCTGGGAAAGGGATGCTTCGGTGTTGAGCAGGTCAAGCGCCGTAGCCATGCCGTTTTCGTAGCGTGCTCTTGCATGTTCGGCGGCAAGTTGAGCTTGTGATACCTGTGCCTCGGTAGTAGTGATCTTCTCCGATGCGGTCTGCAGTGCGTGGATAGTCTCTTCGAGATCGGTTTTCACCTGTTGCTCGGTATCGAGCCTGCGCTCACTGGCGGCGTGCATCATGGCCGTAGCCTCCTGCTGCTCGGCGCTTGTTCGGAACCCGGTAAAGAGTGGAAGTTCCAGATGCAGGCTTCCTGCAAAATTTTTGCGGTTTTCATGAATATCTGGCTGGAAACCGTTTGTGATACCCCATGAGAGGCTTCCGGTTACAACCGGCAAACCCTGTTTCATGGCAAGGGAGCGACGCTGTTTGGCTGCACTCTCATTCTCTCTCGACAGTTTCAGCTCAAGGCGTTGCTGGAGTGCCTGCGAAAGAAGTGCGGAATCCGAAGAGGGTGTCGGGGAGGTTACAGCAAACGAGCCCTGGAGGGCAAGCGGAGTGTTGCCCTGCAAGCCTGTCAGGCGGCGCAGGGTAAGTTCGTTACGATGCAGTGCATGTTCAAGATCGAGCATTCTGCTGCGGGCAGCGGCGATACGCACCTCGGTGGAAAGTACATCGAAACGGGTTGCCGATCCTGCCTTGTATCGTTTGCTTGTGAATTCAAGCGCCTTGTTGAGTGCTTTTATCTCCTTCTGTTCTACCGTGATGCTTTCCCGGAGAAACAAAATGCCGTAAAAGAGCTGCACGCTCTGCCAGGAGAGTTCCCTGCGGGCAAATTCAAGTGAGTGCTCGGCTGTTCTTTTGCCGGTCATGGCGAGATCGACATTGCTGCCTCTTCTTCCGAAATCAAGCAAGGTTGCCCGTGCGGTCACTTTGGTGTCGTAGTTGTTGTATGGCATGAACTGGATTGTGGGGCCTCCAAAGCTCATTTCAGATACCGGGTCGAGTCGGGTATACCCGGCAGTGGCCGTGATTTGCGGGAAGTATGCGCTTCTGCTCTGGGTGATACGGGCATCTGCGGCGCTGATTTCATCAACTGCTGCTTTCAGTGCCGGATTGTTGTCACGGACAAGCTGGATTGTCTTTTCCAGCGTCAGCGAAGTTGATTGTAACTCTTCGGCAATGGCTGCCGGTAAAGGGCAGGCAAACATAAGTGTTGTTGCTGCGATACAGGCAGTTCTGCTCAGTAAACTCTTCATTATAGCGCTAAGGTTTTCCTTTATCCAGCTTTATGATATTAAATAGTATTGCAATTTATATGCCAGAGAGCGTAAATCCTTTGGAAAGAGGCAAAATGCATGCCCGATAAGGGTTTCAAATGTGACAGAATTTTCTTTTTTCTGAAAAAGCAAGAATTTTCTCTATACTGTATTCCGAATATTAAAGAATGATCTGATTTTCCCGTCATGTTATGAGCAGTTTTTCCGTTCATGAGGCGCATAAGCTTATGCAGTACATAAGCGACGCCGTTGGTTCCATTCGCGATCCCCAGGAGCTGTTTCGAACGGTTACCGACAAGCTTCGTCTTGTCTTTGAGTTTGATTCTGCAGTGATCATGACCATTGACAAGGAGCGTCGTTACAGCAATGTGTTTTTTGAAATGCTGCGCTTTCAGCTTCCTGAAACCCTTGAACGCAAAAAGAGACTGATTTCCGGTTCATGGATTGAGCCGCATCTCGGTGATGCGTCGGTGTCGGTTCTCACTATTGAAGAGGCACTCGACCGTTACCCCTCGGACTTCCCTGTTCCGCAGATGCTCTACGATCTCGGTATGCGCCAGGTGGTGCTCTCTCCTCTGCGTACCGGAGGAAAAATTATCGGGTTTCTCTGTTTTGTTTCCAAGGGTGACAAGGAGTGGTCGGAGAGTGACAAAGAGCTTCTTGCTACTCTTTCGTCCCCAATCGCTGTGGCAGTCAGCAATGCCCTTGCCTACGAGGAACTTCGCCAACGAGAAGCGCAGACCGCCATGCAACTGGCAGTCAACAATGCCCTGCTCACCATCAAGGAGCGCAACAGGATGCTGCTTGCTGTCTGCGAGCAGATCGACAAGCTGGTGCCTTCTACCTTTCTTGGTATTCGCGTCATGGGTGAGGATGGAAACTATCGACTGTTCGACAATTTCATGCGTGAAGAGGAGCGCGGTTTTGTGCCGGTTTCATCAAAAGAGTTACTTGGTATTGACGATTTTGATGATGTTGCTCGCGAAAGTTTTTCACTGATCACAAGTTTGGGAGTCTACTCCGGGGAAGAGTTTCTCAGGCTTTGCGGAGAGTATCGCATTCTGGCGCTTGTAAAGGAAAAGTTCGGGGTTTGTTCCATGCTCACCGTTCCACTCTGGCATACTCCGGGAAGTCGTGCCGGGTTGATTATTTCCAATACCATCCGCTCTTTTGACGAGCATGACCTGGCTACCGTCACTCTTATTGTTCCCCAACTCTCCCTTGCCCTGCAGAACTACCTTGCCTTCGAGGAGATAGACGAGCTTCGGCGCAAGCTTGAAGGGGAGCGTACCTGCCTTATCGAAGAGATCAAGGCGGCGCATAACTTCGAGGAGATTATCGGCAACAGTGCCTCCCTTGCGGTTGTACTGCGAAGGGTCAGTCAGGTAGCACCAACCGATGCAACTGTTCTTATCCAGGGTGAAACAGGAACCGGCAAGGAGCTTTTTGCCCGAGCCCTGCACAACCTTTCCGCCCGACGGCAGCGCGTGCTGATCAAGGTTAACTGTGCCACACTTCCGGGTCCGCTTGTCGAATCGGAACTGTTCGGCCATGAAAAAGGGAGTTTTACCGGCGCGGTTGAGCGGCGGATCGGCAAGTTCGAGCTTGCAGAAGGAGGGACAATTTTTCTTGATGAAATCGGTGAACTGCCACTTGAACTGCAGGCAAAGCTGCTTCGAGTCTTGCAGGAGCGAGAGCTTGAACGCCTTGGAGGAAGACAGGTTATAAAGGTTGATGTTCGTGTCATAGCCGCTACCAACCGGGACCTCGTCAAAGAGGTAGCCGAAGGTCGCTTTCGCGAAGATCTCTTTTTCCGGCTCAACGTTTTCCCTCTCGCCATTCCGCCGCTGAGCGAACGGCGGGAAGATATTGCAATGCTCGCAGCCCATTTTGCCGCCAAATTTTCAAGAGAGTTCGGCAAACCGCTTCGTCCCTTCAGGGAGAGCGACATGCGACGCCTCACCAGTCGGGAGTGGAAGGGCAACATCCGTGAACTGGCTCACCTGATCGAGCAGGCTGTGATTGTTTCTGAAGGCCCGTCTCTTGATTTTTCCACAATCCTCTCTCAACCAGCTCCTTCTGCTGAATGCCAGATCACCGGCCCTGTTAAAACCATGCGTGATTTTGAACTCGATATTGCCACAATGGAGCGGGAGCTTATCCTTGACGCCCTTGACCGATCAAACGGCAGGGTTAGCGGAGAGGGCGGTGCCGCCGAACGGCTTGCCATGCACCCCAAAACCCTCTACTCCCGCATCGACAAACTCGCTATCCGCAAGCGGTATTTGTAGGTCTTGTTCGATATCAAAGGAGGGGCAAGTTTGCTTATTTATCTTCCTGATCTCAATTGACGTGCTGCATCTGGTATACATGGCGAAAAAGGTACTGGTTTTACTCGCAGATCTTTCGTATGTCACTGGCAACAATCGGAATCCCTTCGGCGATTTGCTCCGGGGTGTTGTTGCAGTATGAGAGGCGAAGGGAGTTGTTGCGTGTTCCAGCCGGGTCAAACGTTTTTCCTGCCACAAAGACTGCGCCACCTTGGATGACCAGTGCTTGATAATTTCGTCTTGCGCACAAATCTCTCGGAAGAAATATTTGTATTTGTCGCATGATTCAGGTAATCTTTTGAGCGCATTGAATTCCATTATCATTGAGGCATGCAAAAGATCGACAAGAAAAGAATAGAATCTTTGCTCGAATCTGTTCGGCAGCTTACTCCCGGACAATTTGGCTGGCTTGAAAGAACGGTCGAGATTTTTCGTTATCCCTGTCACTTCATGATTTTTTGTTCTGATCTCTTTGATGAGGAAACATTGGAAAATTTTGGGGATGCACTGAGGATTCATCACAGCTTTTCAGTTGAACCATTTTCAAAAGATAAATTTGAATATGTTCTTGAGCGAGTGGTCAATATGTCGTCTGAACGGGCGAAGCTGGCTTCCAAAGGTAATAGAGGGCATGACATAACCATTGATGGTATTGCTGTGTCATTAAAAACCCAGGCAAACAGCGGAATCAGCGAGGAAAAGATAGGGATCAGCAAGTTTATGGAGCTGGGGAAAGGAGTTTGGGGCGATAACCCTTCTGACTTGAAGAGATTGCTTGAGCTTTTTTTCGAGCATCTTGAAAACTATGCGCGAATATTTACACTCAGGGCACTCAAAAAGGCTCCTGACTGGATCTATGAATTGGTTGAAATTCCGAAGGAGCTTTTGCTTCGGGCAAATACAGGAATTCTCGAGATGAAAACCGGGAGTTCACAATACCCGAAACCAGGATACTGTTATGTGAGGGACGGTGATATTGAACTCTATCAGCTCTATTTTGATGGAGGCGGGGAAAGGAAGTTGCAGGTAAAAAATCTCCTGAAAAATCGCTGCATTGTACATGCCCGATGGGAATTTACGATTCCTGAAGGATGAGCGATCCCTGAATGTGAGCGTTTCGTTTCTGTGCAATGTCAACATACTCAGGATTTATTTCTATCCCGACGCATTTTCTGTTGAGTTCCTGTGCGACAATTCCTACAGTGCCAGAACCATAGAATGGGTCAAGAATCAGGTCGCCCTCTTCTGAACCTGCCAAAATACAGGGACGAACCAGGCTTTTTGGAAATACAGCAAAGTGTGCGTCCGAACAGGGCTCTGTATTGATTGACCAGACAGTCCGCTTGTTTTTCAGCCCGCTTCCGTTTTTGAATGACTCCTTGATTGCATCCTGATTAAAGAAATATCGTTCAGATTTTGAGAAGAGAAACACATATTCATGAGATACGGTCAAACGGTCTTTTACGCTTTCTGGCTGGCAGTTTGGTTTATGCCAAATAATATCATTCCGTAAATACCATCCATCCATCTGACATGCCATTGCTACCATCCATGCCACGCCAATGAGGTCTTTTTTCTTAAGCCCCTCTGGTGTAGGAGGTCGGTACGACATGCCTCTTCCCCTGTTTTTAGAATCCTCTTGCCGCCATTTGCGGCCACCGGAAGTGTAGGTGTTGCCGATATTCAGCCAAAACGTACCGTCAGCTTTCAGTACACGACGGACTTCTGAAAATATTTCAACCAGAGCATTGACATAATCATTCAGGTCTGGTTCAGCTCCTATCTGTTCATCGATGCCATAATCTCTTACACCCCAGTAAGGCGGAGAGGTGACAATGCAGCGAAACGTTTCATCAGGAAGAGTTTTGATGACCTCACGGGTGTCGCCAGTGAACACTTCAATGCCTTGGTTATCGAGCGAGGCATTATCCCACCTCTCATGGTGAGGGCGCCCAACCTTTTTCCTGCCACATCTTGCAAAATCCTCGAGGAAAGCTTCGGCAATCAGGTGGTCTCTTCCTGATTTTTCGGATGGCAGACGATCCTCCAGAATAAACTGGCGAATTCTTGCCGAGGATACTCCCAAAAAATTGGCGGCCTCTTCAGTTGTGTAATACTTGCTCATGCGTAAGAGATTTCTGATAATTTAGAAAATCCTCTGCAAAAAGCAACACACGAAAAGGTTTGTACGTGAAATGATGTGATTACCCGCAGATCTTGCGTATGGAATTGGCAACAATCGGAATCCCTTCGGCGATTTGCTGCGGGGTGTTGTTGCAGTATGAGAGGCGCAGCGAGTTGTTGCGTGTTCCAGCCGGGTCAAACGTTTTTCCTGCCACAAAGACTGCGCCACCTTCTATGGCCAGCATCATGATTTTGGTGGCATCAGCCCCTTCGGGCAGGGTGAGCCAGATGTAGAATCCACCACGTGGTTTGTTCCACTGCACATAGTCCGGCAGGTACTCAGTGAGAGCGGAAACCATAGCGTCAGCCCTCCTTTTGTACTCCTGGCGCACACTTTCGACATAACTGTATATCTGGCCAGAGCGGATGAAGGCGTCGGCAAGTACCTGGGTGAAGCTTGGTGAACAGGCATCGGCGGACTGCTTGATGAGTTCGCATTTTCCGTATATCTCTTCAGGAACCAGCATCCATCCAAGCCGAAGGCCGGGGCCGAGGATTTTCGAAAATGAGCCGGTATAGCAGACATCGATTCCTGACGGATTGATTGCCTTGATGGGACGGAGGCGTTCTCTATCCTCTTCGTAAAAGTAGAGGTCACCGTAAGCGTCGTCCTCGATGAGTGGAATGTCACTACCCTGCAGTGCCCGAATAAGCACCTCCTTGCGTTCGGTGGTGTAGAGCAGCCCGGCAGGGTTGTGGAAGTAGGGGGTGATATAGAGAAATTTCGGCTTCTCTTTTCTCTCGAGTTCCCGATGCAGCGCGTTCATTGAAATGCCGTCACTATCAACCGGAACTCCTCTCAGCTCTGCCTCGTATGAGCGGAATGCGGAGAGGGCCCCGATAAAGCAGGGGTTTTCGACCAGAACCGGCTCCCCTGGATCAATAAAGGCTTTTCCGAGCAGGTTGAGCCCTTGCTGAGAACCTGTGGTGATGAGCAGACGGTTCTCTTTTACCGGAAGTCCCTTTTTTTCAAGAAACCCGTTCAGCGATTCAAGGAGTGACGGGAGGCCGGGAGTCGGTCCGTACTGAAAGGCGGCCTGCTTTTTTTTGATGTCAAGTTCCCGAAAAAGCTCTTCGACCTCCTTGACGGGAAAGAGTTCGTTGCCGGGCATTCCTCCTGCAAAGGAGATGATGTCGGGTCTCGAAGCGAGGGTCATGAGATCCCTGATTTCAGAAGAACGAAGTGACGATACCGCTTTAGAGAACCTTGGCATGATTTGGTATTCTGTTTTTTTATAGCGCGATCCTGAGAAATCCAGAGGTTGTCCTTCTCTTTACTTTCTCTGAAGTCGCTGAAGTCCCTGTTGTCCTTTTTCTTGATCACACCTGATAGACATCCCCTTCCTGCAGCAACTCCAGCTTGTGCTCCCGCAGGACTTCGATAATTTTTTGCAGCGATTCCGCCCTGATGACTACCGTTGCCTTGCACTCACCTGAAGCGAAAGCGTACATGTAGTCGATGGCGACATTGTTGTCCGAGAGGATCTGCAGTGCCTTGTGTATACCGCCGGGCCTGTGGGGAACGATCATGCCCACCACATCGGTGATTTTGACGGCAAAGCCATTCTTTTTCAGCACCTCGGCAGCCAGTTCAGGCCGACCGACAATCATGCGCAAAATGCCATAGTCGGCAGTCTCGGCAATGCTGAATGCCGAGATATTGATGTCATTGGCGGCAAGGATGCCAGTCAGCTCGGTCAGCCGCCCTGTCCTGTTTTCGAGAAACACCGACAATTGCTTGATAATCATGGTATTGTTATGTTTTATAACAAATTACGGCTTGCATGCCGCAAGAAAGTTACGAGACAGAATAAAAGCTCAATGCAGGAACATACGAAAAAGCCTGCTTATGGGCACAAAAAAGCCGGGAATTATCCCGGTTTTTGTCCTCCAATTCCATTCACTTGTTCAATGGGGAGATTTCTTCAAAAAGGAAGCCTGGATTGTGTCAGCACGGCTCTCAATATTCAGGTTCAGGAGTTTGCTTTAACTGCAATCAGTTTCTCTTTGGTTTGCTTCAGGCTTTGATAATGCTCTCTGACGGGCATATCGCGACACATGCCGGAGCGTCATTGTGGCCAACGCAGTCAACGCAGAGCGCTTTGTCGATGATATAGGTGTCCTCTCCGCCTGAAATGGCGTGTACCGGACATTCTGGTTCGCAGGCTCCGCAAAAGATGCAGGTATCAATAATGGTATGGGCCATAATTTTTTTTGTTATAGTTATTGTGAAAAAAAAGGTTACAAACAATCGTCAAGGTGGCCAATATAGGGATAGTTAGCTTATAGCCGCACTCTTTCTATCATTCGGCAAAAAAAGCCGTTATTGATATCATTTTGCGAATTGTGCCATTTACGTCGGAAATATCGTATATTGCAAGCCGGGTTTCCCCCGCATCCCTGCCAAAAGTTTTGAGAGTGGTAGAAGATTTCCTCAACGATTATTACCCGGTTCTTTTGTTATGCAGAATAAATCACATTGGCCCAAAACGATAAAAGATGCAGCAGAACGTGTCATCTCAAAAATGAGTGAAGAAGAGAAGCAGGTTCTTCGGCGTACCCAACCAGAAGAGCTTGCAAGGTTCCAGTTTGGTCTTGGAGTGCTCATTCGTAACAAATGTGGACTGAATGGAGGTAACGCAGCCTTGATGAAAGCATGTGCATTGTCACAGCAGCAGGCCGATACCTATAATATATTTTATCAGGATGACCCGGAAAGCGCTTCTGAGGTCATTATTGAAGCGGTATGGAAGCATCTGAGAAGTGCAGCTTGATCGTCTCGCTCAACTTATTTTGAACCCTTTTCACAAAAAACTCCCGGCTTCCCGGGAGTTTTTTGTTGCAGTAAACTTTCCTGTCAAGCAAACAGTTCCTGTGGTTCCAGTTCAAGGAATTCCTGCCATGGGATAGCGGAATTTCCAACAAGAAGAACCTTGTGCGGTTTGCATTGCTGCTCGAACGCAGCAATGCCGGATGCGCGTTGTGTGTGGTCGCTTTTGATTTCGATACCGATCACTTTTCCCTTGTGTTCCAGAACGAAATCCACTTCATGATTTCCCTGGCGCCAGTAGAAGAGGTTGATGGCCGAAGAGCGGCTATGGTTGAGGAGGTGGGCTCCAATGGCCGACTCTACCCATCTCCCCCATTGCGATGGATTTGAGGCAATATCGTGAAAGGAGTGTTGCTGTTGTGCGCTGATCAGTGCAGTGTTATGCACCTGGAATTTGGGGATTGAGGCTCTTCGTCGTACCATTTCAGGGCTGAATTTTTCCACTCCTCCGAGTAACCCTGCGGTGTCGAGCAGGCGAAGATAGTGAGCAAGTGTTGTGGTGTTGCCTGCGTCCTGGAGCTGGCCAAGGATTTTTGTGTAGGAGAGAATCTGGCTGGAGTAACTGCATCCAAGTTCAAAGAGCCGTTTCATCAGAGCGGGCTTGTCAACACGGGTAAGCATCAGAATATCTTTCGAGATGCTTGTTTCGATGAGTGATTCGGTGATATATCGTCTCCATCGAGCTTCATCGTCGATCAGCATTGCTGCACCTGGACAGCCTCCAAACCAGACATATTGCTCAGGTGTGAAGTCAAATGCCTCTTTCATTTCCCGGTACGACCAGTGGCCAATAGAGATAGTTTCAAATCTGCCTGCGAGTGATTCGGTCAGACCTTGTTGCAGCAAAAGGCGTGATGAACCGAGCACTATTACCTTGAGTGCTTGCCGTTGTGCGCTGTCACTGTCCCACTCTTTTTTGACAGCTTCGCTCCAGTTGCCGATTTTCTGGATTTCGTCGATGATAAGTACAGCTTCTTGCTCTGTTGACTGGCGAAGCTTGATTCGTGCAGCTTCCCACTGCTGGCTGATCCAGCTTGATTGCCCCGTTGAAACAAGGTCAGCCGAGGCGAAATGAACTGGCAGTTTTGTTGACTCCATAAACTGCATGGCCAGCGTGGTTTTGCCAACCTGACGGGGGCCGTGGAGTACCTGAATGAATCGACGTGGTTCTCTTTCGATCCGTTGTGTCAGGAGTTTTTTTTGAGAGCGCTCAATCAGCATGGATATTTTACTCAGTATACTGAGCAGCCTGAAGGATTACAAGTTTCTCTCAGTGTTGACAACTCCACCTACTCTGTCTGGGGGTAAGTTTGGTTTTGGGCAAGAAACAGTAGCTTTGAGCAGTTGCTCTTCTTTCTCGAACAAGAATGTTGTCGAAATCGTATAATCATTCAAGAGAGCCTCCCAGAAGTCGCCTGCCTTTTTCTGTGATCAGGTAGCGCTGATGTCTGCTGGTCGGTTTATCTGGTAAGGTCATGGCAATCCATTGTTTCTCTATAACAGGCAAAATATTGCGTTTAAAGTTTTTAGTGTGCATAGAAAGCCCCAGATAATCCAGTATCTCTTTCTTGCTTCGTTGATTTTGGCAATATCTTACAATCGCAACTTGGACACTATCTTGGGCACTCTTGGACACTCACCTGCTTTTGAACAGAAACCACCGTCAGAAAATCTCACATTACTTGAGTTTGCGTTTGTCGATAACCCGTTGTGCCTTGCCCATGCTGCGTTCTATCGTGCCGGGTTCTACCAGGCGGATGGTGGCGCTGATGCCAAGCAGGCTTGCAATGTTTGCCTTGATGCGCTGGCGTAACCCCTCCAGCTCCTTGACCTCGTCGGAGAAGAACTGCTCTTCTACCTCTACCTGAATTTCAAGAATATCGAGGTTCTTTTCACGGTCTACAACCAGCAGGTAGTGCGGTTTGGTTTCGCTCATTTCAAGCAGTACCGATTCCACCTGTGAGGGGAAGACGTTGACGCCGCGAATAATGAGCATGTCGTCTGAACGGCCAACGCATTTTTCCATACGCACCAGCGTTCTTCCGCATTCGCATTTGTCGGCATGGAGCCGGGTAAGGTCGCGTGTGCGGTATCGGATGAGAGGCATTGCCTCTTTGGTTGCCGGTGTAAAGACCAGTTCGCCAAGTTCCCCGTAAGGAAGCACTTCGCCGGTTTCGGGATTGATGATTTCGGGAATGAAGTGGTCTTCAAAAATATGCATTCCTTTCTGACATTGACACTCCATAGAAACTCCGGGCCCGATGATTTCGCTGAGGCCGTATATGTCGTAAGCCTTGATGCCGAGCAGGTGTTCAATCTGTGAGCGCATCTCTTCGGTCCATGGTTCTGCACCGAAAATGCCGACTTTGAGTTTCAGATTACTCCGGTCGACTTTTTCCTCAACAAGCGCTTCACCGAGATAGGCCGCATACGATGGGGTGCAGGCTATTGCCGTGGAACCGAAATCCTCCATGAGCTGAAGCTGTTTTTTTGTGTTGCCGCCGGAGATCGGAATGACCGATGCTCCAACTTTTTCCGCTCCGTAGTGCAGGCCGAGTCCTCCGGTGAAGAGACCGTAGCCATAGGCCACCTGGACGATGTCGGATTTGGTCACTCCTGCCATGGTGAGCGAACGGGCAACCACTTCACTCCACATCTGGATATCGTTGTGGGTGTAGCCGACAACGGTGGATTTGCCAGTTGTGCCGCTCGATGCATGCAGGCGTACAATATCTTCCTGTGGCACGGTAAAGAGACCGAAAGGATAATTGTCGCGCAAATCCTGTTTGGTGGTGAAGGGCAGTTTTTTCAGGTCGTCGATGGTGTTGATGTCGCCGGGCTCAATACCGGCATCCTGCAGCTTTTTGCGGTAGAAGGGAACCGAGTTATAAACCCTCTCCACCATATTTTTTACCCGTTCGCCCTGAAGTTTCCGGAGCTCTTCGCGCTCCATACACTCGTAATGCTCGTTCCAGATCATGACGCAGTCGCTTGAGGTTGAGATAATTCCTGTCCTATTCTGAATGCCCTGATGTTCATGGCTACAATGTCCGGGCCCTTTTTACCGAACAGCTCTTCAATAGCCGATTCAAGTTTTTCGGGGGCAATGGCGGTGAATGGAGCCGCAGCTCCAAGCATCACCATGTTTGATGTTCTTGCGTTGCCAGCCTCGCGTGCCAGTTCTGCCGCATTGACCAGCACGGGGTTGTTTGAGCGGTGCAGTTCGCTCTGGATCGCCTCCATCGCAGGGTAACCTTCCATGTTGATGAAGGGGTCGGTGGAGGTTACCACCTTCCCGTTGGAGGCGAGAAAGGGCAGGTAGCGCAGCGCTTCAAGAGGTTCTACCGAGAGTATAAGGTTTGCCGTGCCTTCCGCAATGAGATCGGAGTATATTTCCCGATCTGAAATCCGCAGGTGTGACTGTACTGCCCCGCCCCGCTGGCTCATGCCGTGCACCTCCGCCTGACGGACAGTGAGACCGGAGTTGAGCGCTGCCAGGTCGATCACGGCCGCTATGGTAAGGATTCCCTGTCCGCCTACTCCGGCAAGAATGATGTTGATCTGCATAATATTGTCAAGCGTTGGACGCCGGTTTACGTTTTTTGCGTGCGGCTGTTTCAATACATTCGCGTTCTGCAATTACCACCGATACTCCTTCCCACTCAATCTCCTCGGTGAGCACGGCAATGTTTTCCGCCAGGTGCGATTTGAGGGGAATGATGGTTTTGATATGTGCCTCTTCAACGCCGAGCCCCCTGCAAATTGCCAGAAGTCTCGAACCGTTGGCCGAAGAGTTCTGGCCGCCGGTCATGGCGGTGGTGTCGTTGTCGGCAATGATGACGGTGAGCGGCGAACGGTCGTTGATGGCATCGAGCAGGCCGGTCATGCCGGAGTGCGTGAAGGTGGAGTCGCCGATCACGGCAACCGCAGGTCGCAGCCCGGCGTCAGCCGCGCCCTTGGCCATGGTGATTGATGCGCCCATATCGACGCAGGTATGAATGGCGCTGAATGGCGCAAGCGCTCCGAGCGTGTAGCAGCCGATATCAGAGAAGACATGGTGCTCTTTCTGTTTGCTCATGACACTGTTCAGCGCTTCATAGAGGTCGCGGTGGCCGCACCCTTTGCAGAGTTCCGGAGGGCGGTTTACCACGATAGCTGGTATCGCCATCCCCTCTTTTTTTGCAATGCCGAGAGCATTGGCCAGGTTGTCCGTATTGAGTTCTCCGGCACGCGGGAGGGTTCCGTCGAGTCGGCCTCTTATATTTTTGCCACCAAAAAATCCCCTCAGCAGCTCTTCATAGACCGGGTATCCCTCTTCGGCAACCAGGACAGTGTCGCAGGTATTGAAGAGTGCTTCGATCTGTTTTCGCGGAAGTGGGTAGTGGCCAACCTTGAGGACGGGGCAGTCAAGGCCGTAAGCTTCACGTACCTCCATCACGTAGTTGAAGGCAATGCCGAAAGCGAGAACTCCCGTTTTACCTGCGCCAGGGATGAGACGGTTCAGCCATGAGTGTTCTGAAAGTTTCTCAAGCTGCTCCTGCACACCAAGCAGCTTGTTGTACTGGCGACGGGCATTGTGGGGCATCAGTACGAAGCGTTCCGGTGCATATATGGCATTGAGCGGGTTCTGTGGACGAACTTCCCGACCTTCAACACCTGCACGTGAATGCGCAAGTCTGGTCGTAAGGCGGAGCAGTACCGGAAGTCCAACTGATTCCGACAGATCGAAAGCGTCACGGGTTGCATCGTAGAGTTCCTGCTGTGAGGCAGGTTCGAGTACCGGCACCATGGCAAACTTGCCATATACCCTGCTGTCCTGCTCGTTTTGTGACGAGTGCATCGAAGGGTCATCCGCCACAGCAACCACCAATCCTCCGTTCACGCCGGTAATGGCTGAGTTGATGAATGCATCGGCTGCCACGTTCAAGCCGACATGCTTCATGCAGACAAGAGCTCTTTTGCCAGAGTATGACATGCCGAGCGCCGCCTCACAGGCGGTTTTTTCATTGGCCGACCATGCCGAGCGAACCAGTTGCTCACGATCAGCACTGTTTTTCTGGATATATTCGGTGATTTCGGTCGAAGGAGTTCCGGGGTAGGCATAGACGCCTGATATTCCACCGTCAAGAGCACCAAGAGCAATGGCTTCAGCGCCGAGCAAAAGTTGTTTGTTCATGCATAAATTTATTTCAAAAGCACTTGCGGCAACCGTTTTCCCAAAACCTGAACAGGCTGAACGTGTGGTGCCAGGACGCCTCAACTGAATATAAAAAAAGCCGGGAATTACTCCGGCATTGGTTTGTGTTGAGCGAAGAGTGCGTCCTTCATTTTACATGCTTGGTTGTATGCCAGCAGAACGTCCAACCTTCTCGAATAAACGCTGTTTTTTTTGTGTTTCGTATCTTTATCCTGTGCACTACTGCCAGCCAATATGGGCGTTACTGACGCTCTGGCGGAATCCTGCAGTGTCGTCAGGGCTTGCTGTCGAAAACAAGTCAAGAGGGAGAAACAAAGAGTGAGTGAGATGCGTGATCTTCAGGAAAAACTCGACTTGTCCGAGGCAAAAAATCGCATCAACAATTGGGTGGCTATAAGTGTTGCAATTCTATCGGTTTTCATGGCCATTACGAAAGTGAAAGATGACAACATTGTTCAGGCAATGCTCCAGGCCAAGTCCGATGCGGTGGATATCTGGAACGAATATCAATCGAAAAAGATCAAGCACCATTTGGGTGAGCTTGGATTGAACCAGGTGCAGGCTTTTCTGGCACTGGAACGAGGGAAAGGAAGTGAGGAGCTTTCATCTCAACAGAAACGTTATCAGGAAACTATTGCCCGTTATCAGGAAGATGAAATTCTTTTGACCAAAAAAGCCAGGGAGTTTGAAAAGCAATACGATGATTTGAATTTCCGGAATGACCAGTTTGACCTCTCAGATGCTCTTATTTCCATCTCATTAGCCATGCTGGCAGTTACATCCCTTACCGGCAAACGTAAACTTTTTCTGCTTGCATGGTTCTTTGCCGGTTTTGGGTTGATCATGGGAGTTGCCAGGACTTATGGGGCTGTCGCTGCATCCTGACCTCCTGGTTAAACTGCTGTTGTAACCTTAAAATTTTCTTAAAAGATATTTGCAGTATTCAGTCGTTTCGGGCTTGGTTGATGGCCAATTCGCAAGTAACTTGAAGGGAATGAACAATGTTAAAAGGAGAATAACGATGCAAAAAAATATCTGGCTGGTTTTTGTTATTGCAGGGATGCTTTTCAGCTATCCCATTGCTGATACCCAGGCTACAACGAGTGTCAAAGTCGGAATCAATATAGGGCAGACAAGTCGGGTTCATCATCGCCGCACTCATTTGCATGCAAGACCCCGGTATAAGGTGGTCAATAAGAGACACCATGTCAGGCACCATGTGGTCAAGGTTCGTAACCACGACAGAGGGATAAGATAAGAGCCCTGTTGTTGCTCTAAGCGGCCAATCAATAAGAGTTATTATGGCTTGTGAATGACCATGTAAATTGAAAATGAAGGTTTCAATTTACATGGTCATTTTTTATGAGATGCCTCAAGGGATTGATTGCTTCCTATCTGCTGGAGGCGATCCAGCGAATATAAGGTGGCGCCGTAGCCGGAAATTGAAATGCAAGCAATCCCGGTTCGTCGCTATTGGCCGCACAACCCGGCAAGCGTCAGCCCGGTGACGTGGATGCCTCTTTCTTGCGGAAGTCTATCTTCAGCCATTGATCTTCATAGACCGCTTCGGCCACCCTCATGCCAGCCAGAAAAACCGGCAGGATTACCCCCTTCTGGTAGTTGCCGATTCTTAGAGTCAGCGATTCGCCGAGTTGCAGCACATTGGTCTCCATCTTGTTGTCCATGGCGAACGGAAGGCGCAGTTTCATGATATAGTGGCCTTCGCTGATTTTTGTAATGGCGGTATGCTCCTCGTGATAGAAAATATCGAGAGGGTTTTTGTCGCCGTAGACCACTTCACCCACGGTTTTCAGCATTTCGAGTCCCAGCACTTCGCGGCGGAAGAGTGGCACTTTCGTTATCGGGATGGGGGCAAAGGAGTGTTCGATCTGCTCGATATATTTCTGCTGGATGGTTTTCCACTCCCTGAAGTACTCTCCGTCAACCTCATCCATGAAGACCCGGTTGATGACCACCTGGTCAACCGTGATACCGTAAAGGTTGAGGTAGGTGAGCGCCCGCATGGACTCTTTGACCACCATCTTTTCGGGGTTCATGACAAGTCGCACGGTTGTTTTTGTTCCATCTGACAGCAGGTCGATGATGCCATCAACCGAGGAAAAGAGTTGGTCGATCTGGTCATAGACATTGGTATCGGGCACAAGCTCATGGAGCTTTCCAATCCGTTTTGAGAGGGGGCGTATCATCGGCTTAACCACATATTTCTCGAGGTTCCGCATCATTTTCAAGAGCCACCCGAAGGTTTCCGGCAGGGAGAGAAGGCGCAGGGTTTCACCGGTTGGAGCGCAGTCTACGACGAGAAGGTCGTACTCCCCCGATTGATCATATCGCTTGATGTAGGAGAGCGAGAAAAGCTCCTCCATCCCTGGCAGGACGCCCATCTCTTCGACATAGATACCCTTGATGCCCTGCACCTCCATGAGGTGGGCAAAGTGCTCACGGACAATTTCCCAGTTCAGGGTCAGGTCACCGTAGACGCTTACCTCCTGCCCGTAAAGGTTCTCGGCAATTTTGACCGGAGATGGGCCAAGTTCAAGGTCGAAGGAGTCCCCGAGGCTGTGTGCGGGGTCGGTTGAGATGACGAGGGTTTTAAAACCCATTGATGCTGCCTTTAAGGCTGTGGCTGCGGCTATGGAGGTTTTGCCGACGCCGCCTTTGCCTGTGAACACTATGGTTCTCATAAAGCCTCCGGTTCCCTGGAATGTTGCGTTTGTTCTTTTTCGGCTGCTGTTACATAATAACCGCGTTGAGCGGCAGAAAATTCTGTAATCGGTTTGCGAGAGAAAAGGGTGAGTGAATGAGACAAGGATGTGCGCAGGCTTCGTCTGTGGTAATTTATTGAAAACTGTATATTGGCTGTCAGGCCATACTCAGCAGCAGGTTTTTTCTCTGGCTTTTCAGCAGGCTGTTTGAGTGCCTGAAAAAATCATTATCATTGAGCGCAGAGAGGCTATTTTTTTCCATGTATCGATCGGAGCAGCACATTGAGAGAGGATGGTTCAAGAGGGTTCGCCAATGGATTACCCACTCCTGGTTTTCGGTTTGAGGTAAAGTGGGATTCAGTCGTGATGACCTTTCGGGAACTCTCCGGTTTTGATGTTGATATTCAGCCTGCCCAAAAAAGGATAGGCCCAAGCCCCAGCTTTTCGAGACAGAATATGCCGGGGGTGAAGAAATACAGCAACATCATTCTGAAACAAGGTGTGTTCAAAAGCGATGAGAAGGTGTGGCAATGGATTAACGAGATCAGGATGAACACGATCAAGCGAAAGTCCATAACCATCAGCCAGCTTGACGATGCGGGAAAATCTATCAGGGTTTGGTCGCTGGTCAACGCCTGGCCAATCAGGATCACAGGTATCGATCTCAAGGCGTATAACAACGAGGTGGCTGTTGAAAGCATCGAGATTGCTCTCGAGGGATTCACCATAGCATAGTTTCGAAAAAAGAAGGAAAGGAGTGAAAATCTTGAGCGACATGATTGAGCGGCAAGTGAGGCAATTTCGTGGCTTTCTGATTTTTTCAGGCATGTTCAACATTCTCCTTGCTGCGCCACTCATGGTACCTGAATTTTATACTCGCTACCTGAGTCTTCTCTGGAAGCTGAATGGAATTCTCTTGCTTGGTGGCCGTGTGCCTGTTGCTCCTTCAGGAGGAGTGAATGCGCTGCTTATCAATACGGCGGGTATTGATCTTGTGCTCATTGGTATATTTGTGCTCTATGCGTCAAGAGACCCACTGTCGCGCTGGTTTATTCCGGCCATTAATGCAGCCGCGCGTGTCGTTTTTGCCGGGCTCATTCTCTATTACGTGCTTGTTTATGATATCGCACGCATTGTTTTACTGATTGGTTGTCTGGATCTCTTTATCAGCGTGGTGTTTGCCTGCTACCTTATTTCGCTTCGGAAACTCCGCAGCGCCTGACGTTATGAAAAATCACTCTTCCAACCATAGGCGCACCATTCGCAATCTGACGATCTTTGCTTTTGTTGCAATCTCGGCAGGATGGGTTGGGCGATTGTGGGGTGAGCCTGGTCAGCTTCTCTGGCTCGTTGCGCCGCTTCTGAGTGCGCTGCTTTTGCGGAGCTTTGGCGGAGATGGATGGAAGGATTTCGGGTTACGGCTTGAGCTGAAGAAAAGCGCGCTCTGGTATGCCGTTTCTCTTGTTCTGTTTCCTCTTTGTGCGGCACTCATTATCTTTACAGGATGTGTTCTGGGGCTGGTCACCCTGCCTGATGTTTCTCCAACGAGAGCTGCTCTCTTTCTGCATCTCACTCTCCTTGCTCTTGCACCCTCGTTTTTCAAGAATATTTTTGAGGAGTTTGCGTGGCGCGGTTATCTCGCCCCGAGAATTTCATCGCTTGGAGTGCATGATCTCGTTGGACATGTTCTGGTGGGTTTGGTCTGGGCGGCCTGGCATATTCCCTATTACCTGTTCTTTCTCGATCGGGCCTCTTTTGAAGCCTTCACCTCCAAGGGTTTTGGCATCTTTTTCTCCATGATGTTTGCCGGTGTGGCAGCATTGTCGCTGGTGTACGGAGAGATACGGCTTTTGAGCAAATCGGTCTGGCCGGTGCTGTTGCTGCACACGGTCAGTAACGCCGTCGGCAACCCGCTGCTGCTTCATGGTTTTATTCGGGTGGTTCCGGGTGCAGATGTTTTTGTCTCTCCTGAGCCAGGCTCAGTCTGCAGCATTATCGTTTACTCTCTGATTGGGATTGGGTTGTACCGATTCAGAAAGCGAAAGGCGGTTTTGAAGAATTTATAAAAGAATGGGGATCCTGGGTCGGACATTGTGCTGAGTTACAGAAACTCCGCAATCTCTTCGACTGATTTTCTTGATTTTGGGAGAGGCTCTGCATCAGGCGATGGGTAGCCAAGCGGTGTGAATGCAAAAACCTCCTCGTTTTCCTTCATTCCGAGCGTTTCACGCAGAATTGCGGGATCGAAGGCGGCAATCCAGCAGCTTCCCAACCCTTCCCAGGTAGCAGCAAGAATGAGGTGGTCCATTGCGATGGTGAGGTCTGTTTCGATGGAGTTATAGCCATCCTTGCTTCTTACCCATGCGTTGTTGCGTTCTCCTGTAACTATCAGGAGGCAGGGTGCACTCCGAATCCAGTCTCGTGAGTAGCAGGGGTAGATTTTTTCAAGCATTTCAGGAGATTGCACTACCCTGAATTTCCAGGGCTGGAGGTTTTTGGCCGAAGGGGCCATTCGCCCTGCATCGAGAATTCTGTGAAGCACCTCTTCGGGGATGGCTCTGTTGCGCTGAAAGCTTCGGATGCTGCTGCGCATGGTGACAAGGTCGTAAAAGTCCATCAGGGAGTATTCTTTTATGCCCGTTCAATTTTGATGAAATCTTTGGAAATAGAGTGAAATATCTTGTTGGTTGCGGTCTGCATGATCATCGACATTCCGGCGTTAATCATCGAACGCACTATTTTTAGGGGCAGAATCCGGAATGCAGGATAAAGCAGAAAACGCACATCGACTTTTAATTCGAAGTGTACTCTGGTCCTGTTCCCCTGCATGCGGTACATGAAGAGATTGCCAGAGGCTTTGCCTTCAAAGAGGTAGTTTTTGGGGTCGTTGATATTTTGTGGTGGCTTGTGGTACTTCCAGCGTACCTTTTTACCAACGGTGTAGCGTTTGATTGTCTCTTCGGAGAGATCATCAGAATCGGAGTATTCTATTTCTTCAGGCAGTTCCACCAGGAGTTCATCGCTCTGTTCGACATAAAAGATCACGTCGAAAGGGTTGTTCTGCGGATCGGTCACACGAAAATGCCATCGGTAGACATTTTCTGTGCTGGTTTGTTCGACGCTGTGGCAGAAGGGGTTGAAGCCAAGTATTTTTTTCTGGTCTGAGAGATAGGCTGTTGTCCGGTCAAATTCACCGTGAAAAATCCATTCGCCCTTGCTTACTCCTGTCGCATCCATTTCCATTGTTGCAGTTCCATTGGTTTTGTTTAAAGCGAGAGCGCTGGTGGAGCTTCAGCGCGATGTAATGCCCCAAAAATATAAAGAGAATCCTTGAAAACCTATCCCCTTGGACTGTTGGTTGGAGGATAGTTTGATCAGACGAGCATGGCTTTCACTGTTTCGTCTGGCAGAGAATTATAAAGGCGTCGATAATCTATTGCAGCTTGCCTGGCGGCAAAGCCAGGGCTTTGCTTTCATGCGTGTTCGACCTTGACGAAGTCTTTGGATATGGAGTGAAACGTTTTGTTGGTTGCGGTCTGCATGATCATGCACATGCATGCGTTGGTCATGGTGCTGATAATCTGTTCCGGAATGATCCGGAATGCAGGGTAAAGCGTAAAGTGGACATCGACTCTTAATTTGAAGTGTACTTTGGTTTGGTTTTCCGGCATGCGGTGCATGAAGAGATCGCCATAAGCCTTGCCTTCAAAGAGGTAGTTTGCGGGATCGTCAACCTGCAGGGGGAACTGGTGGTGCTTCCAGCTTATTTTTTTTCCCACAGTGTAGAGCTGGATTATCTCCTGGGAGAGTTCACGAGGGTCGGTGAATTCAAGGTGCTTTGGCAGCTCCAGCAGCAGTTCGTCGCGTTGTTCGACATAAAAGATCACGTCGAACGGGTTGTTCTGCGGATCGGTCACACGGAAATGCCATCTGAAGACATTTTCAGTGCTGGTTTGTTCGATACTGTGGCAAAAGGGGTTGAAGCCCAGTATTTTTTTCTGGTCTGAAAGATAGGCTACTGTTCGGTCAAACTCACCGTAAAATATCCAGTTGCCACTGCTTGTTCCTGTTCCTTCCATGTCCATTTTTTCTGTTCCATAGGTTTCGTTTCATTTGGGCAACGCCCTTGCTATCAGTGCGGATTCAGTCCGAAAAATATAAAGAGAATTGGTGAAAACCTATCCTCTTTGACAGTTCGTTTTATCGGGGATAGCTCAGACGAGCTCGGCCTTAAGTCGTTCTGTCTGGTCGTGCATTTTAAGGGCTTCGATAATCTCCTGCAGCTCTCCTTGCAGGATCTGGGGAAGAGCGTGGCTGGTAAAGCCAATACGGTGGTCGGTAACTCTTGATTGTGGGTAGTTGTAGGTACGGATTTTGGCGCTTCGGTCTCCGGTTGTGACCATCGAACGGCGCAGGTCAGCCCTTTTCTGCTGCTGCTCGGCAAGCTGTATGTCGTAGAGTTTTGTGCGGAGCATTTTCATCGCCCGCTCCTTGTTCTGGAGCTGGGAGCGCTCTTCCTGGCATGCGGTTACTATGCCGCTTGGCATGTGGGTGATTCTTACGGCTGTTTCCACCTTGTTGACGTTCTGGCCACCCTTGCCTCCGCTCCGGTAGGTATCGAAACGAAGGTCTTCCTTGCGAATCTCAACATCAACCTCTTCAGCTTCCGGCAGAACCGCCACGCTTACGGCGGAGGTATGGATTCTTCCCTGCGTTTCAGTGTCAGGAACGCGTTGCACGCGGTGTACGCCGCTTTCGTATTTCATGGTGCCGTAGACATCGTGGCCGCTTACGCCGAGTATCATCTCCCTGAATCCTCCAGGGACGGAGCTTTCATTAAAGTTGAGGACTTCATACTGCCACCCTTGTTTTTCAGAATAGCGCTGGTACATTCTGGTCAGGTCAGCGGCAAAAAGCGCAGCCTCTTCTCCACCGGTGCCCGCCCTGATCTCTATAATGACGTTACGCGAATCCGCTTCGTCTTTTGGCAGAAGCAGCACTTTCAGTCGTTGTTCGAGTTCCGGCAGCTTTTTTTGCAGTTCGCTGATCTCTGCCTGTACAAGCTCTTTCATCTCCTGCTCTTTTTCGTTTTGCAGGAGCAGCCTTGATTCTTCGAGTTCCGAGCAGGCCTGAGCGTAATTGTCATAAGCAGCGACAATCTCCTTGAGGTCGCTGTACTCCTTGTTGAGTTTTCTGAAACGGGCCTGATCAGTTGCTGCTTTCGGGTCGGCCAGCAACTGTTCAAGATCGAGATGTTTTTCCTTTATGGATTGCAGTTTGTCAAGCATCGGGTCAGGGCGTCAGCCTCAGGGATTGAGAATATCGTTGAAAATAATAAAGGCAAAAAGTGCCAGGAGCAGTGCCATGCCGATCTGCTGGATTCGCATTTTGGTTTCGAAGGGGATTTCCTTGCGGATTATTCCTTCAATGCCGTTGAGTACGAACTGACCACCGTCAAGTGCCGGAACCGGCAGGATGTTGATGATTGCCAGGGAGATTGAGAGCATGGCCAGAAAATAAAGGAAACTTACCGGCCCCTGTTCTGCACTTCTGCTTGCTATTTTGGCAATTTTGATTGGTCCGCCAACCGAACGGCGGAAATCTTCCTGGCCAGTGAAAATTTTGACAAAACCCTGAACGGTCATGGCACTCATTTTCCAGGTCTGACCGACTCCACTCTGGATTGCACCAGCGAGATTGAGTTTTCTGCGTTCAGTGACAAGCGTTTGTTTCAGCGATATGCCTATTTTTCCCGCTTTGTTTGGAACGACTGTCGTGACAATGGTTTTGCCTTCTGAGCGGATCATGTTGGCAGTAATGTCGCGGCCTTTGACGGGTTCAAGATAGAGCCAGGTAATGGTGATGGGTTTGCCTGCATTCGACGAGATGATTCCGACAACTTCCGTCCAGTCGGAGACCGCTTTTGCATTGATTGCTGTAATGAGTCCACCGGATTTTATTCCTGCAGCTTTGGCGGGCTCTTTTTCAAGCGCTTCGTCTATGACCGGAGGAATGATGGGTCGTATGCCAAGGCCCTGCTTTTCATTGATTCTCGACATGATGTTGCCGGGCGCCTCTATCCTCAGGCTCTTGCCGTCACGAAGAATTGTGTAGTTGAGCGAGCGGGCGGTCAGGAGTTCCGGATCGAGCACTTCTTCCCAGCTTTCAAATGATTTTCCATTGGCCAGCATAAACCGGTCGCCGGTTTTCATGCCCATGATTTCAAAAATCGATCCTTTTTCAACGAAGGCAGGGTTGTTGACATTGGTACGTGACTCTCCGAGCACAAGGGTTATGCCGATAAAGATCACAGCCGCAAGAATCACGTTCATGGCAACTCCTCCTGCCAGCACAATCAGACGCTGCCAGACCGGTTTTGCCCTGAACTCCCAGGGTTGCGGTTCCGAGTTCTGAAAATTGGTGTCGAGACTTTCATCGACCATTCCGGAAATCTTTACATAGCCGCCAAGAGGAAAGACCCCGATGCCGTATTCAGTTTCGCCGATTTTCTTTTTCCAGAGTCTGAGATCAAAAAAGTCGAAACCGATATAAAATTTGTCAACCCTCATGCCGAAAAGCTTCGCAGTCAGAAAATGACCGAGTTCATGGGCGGTGACAAGAATGAAAATTGCAAGAATGAAAAAAAATGTTGAGCCGAGAAAATCCATAACACTCCTTCAGTTAGGTAAAGAGAGGAGTGTTTTCCGCTTTTCCGGTTTAGGATCGGCGGATTGCACTCTCTTTTGCTGGTTGGTTAACAGGTTTTTATGCAATAAGTTTTTTTGCCGTTTCACGAGCCCACCTGTCGGCCTGGAGATATTCCTCAATTTCAACAGGAGTGTATGCTTCGTGAATCTGCATGGTTTTGTCAACAGTGTCGGCAATGTCGGTAAATCCGATTTTTCTATCAAGGAAGGCTGCTACGGCAATTTCATTTGCTGCATTGAGTACTGCCGGATAGGTTTGGCCTGCTTTCAGTGCGTCAAATGCAAGACGGAGAGCAGGGAATCGTACCATATCGGGCTCCTCGAAGGTCAATGTGCCGATCTTTGTCAGGTCGAGCTTGTGGATGCCGCTTTCGCACCGTTCCGGCCAGGAGAGGGCGTAGGCAATCGGAGCGCGCATGTCCGGGGTTCCCAACTGTGCGATGACGCAACCGTCGATATATTCTACCATCGAGTGAATGATACTCTGGGGATGCACAACGACGCCGATTTTTTCGGCAGGCATGTTAAAGAGCCAGTGAGCCTCGATCACTTCAAGACCTTTATTCATCATGGTGGCGGAGTCAATGGTGATTTTTGCTCCCATTGTCCATTGCGGGTGCTTGAGTGCCTGTTCGAGCTTGACATTTTTCAGCTCTTCGGCAGAGGTCTTGCGGAATGGTCCACCCGAAGCGGTAAGAATGATGCGTTCGACATCTTCGGCCCGGTGACCTGCAAGCGACTGGAAAATGGCCGAGTGTTCGCTGTCAACCGGCAGCAACTGTACGTTATGTTTTTTTACAAGGTCAGAAACAAGCTGTCCAGCGACAACAAGCGTCTCCTTGTTGGCCAGCGCGATATGCTTGCCAGCCTTGATGGCTGTGACGGTCGGCACAAGGCCGGCAGCTCCGACTATGGCAGAGACGACCATATCGACTCCATCGGCGGCAGCAATGGTTCCTGCGCCTTCAAGCCCGTAAAAAATTTCCGGTTTGTGAGAGCCAAGAAGGGTTTGAAGCTTTTTGGCGGACTCAGCATCCCTGACGGAAACCGCTGCAGGAAGAAACTCATTGATCTGTTCTGCAAGCAGCGAAACGTCGTGGCCTTCGGCAAGTCCAACAACATTGAATTTTTCAGGGTGCTGCCTGACAACATCAAGGGTACTGAGTCCGATTGAGCCGGTACTGCCGAGGATGGATAGTGATCTCATAATGAGTAATAAAAAAAGTTGCCGGGATTGCTGGTAAATTATCGGCCTGAATTTATGCTTTTTCGTGAAGGCATACAAATAACCAGCGTTGTCAAGCTGTATGCCTCTGTTTTTTCTTTTTGTATTCCAGGGAAATTA
>SESA01000343.1_pt1 | contig 32255 bp, 57 predicted proteins | sample 3171451 | NCBI WGS metagenome assembly SESA01 (sample SAMN06051862, study PRJNA518727) | freshwater metagenome | biome: subpolar coniferous forest; feature: holomictic lake; material: water; isolation source: holomictic Lake 227, 8 m depth | place: Canada: near Kenora, Ontario | collected...
TTGCACCTTAACTGTGTTATTTGCGCTTGTACCAATGCCACGTAGGTACACAATGCTACCAATAATTATAGATGTAAAGGTTATAATGTTATCTGTAGTGGCAAAGACACTGGTCTGCTCAATAGATGAGTTAGTGCCGTCTTGAACCAGCAGTATTTCAGTGGCTTGATATTGTAGTGTTGAGGTGTTATTGACGCTAATAAAATACTTGGCAGCACGATATTTTGTTATAGCAAACGAATCTAAAACCACAATATTCGTACCAACCGCTGTGGCCGCCGCATCAGAAATAATAGGTTGTGCTACAGTTACCGTTCCGCCTACGTTTAAGTTACCACTTATGCCAACTCCACCAGCCACTGTTAATGCACCTGTAGTAGTTGATGTTGAATTTGTAACATTAGTAACTGTAGTAACACCGCTAATTGTAGCCGAGCCGCTAATTAGAGTATTATTATTAAGTGTAGTTGCTCCGCCACCAGCATTGATTGTTAGGTTTCCGCCTTGGCTAGCAATAGTGTCACCTGAAAATACTAAATCGCCAACCGAAATATAAGTTGGATAAATGTTAGTGTTATTAACCCCATCAGTTATAATTAATTGATTAAGACTTGATAAATTAACCTGTGCGTTACCAAAATTTACATTACCTGTGCGCTGATTAACTATAAAACTCGAACCTACACGGAAGTCTCCGCTTTGGTCAATAGTTTGATAATAAATCTTACCGTTGTTTAATTGTATAACTTCGTTGGCCTGAACTGTTAAACTGGCATCATCAGTTATGTCTTTGCCTGCTCCAATATAACTCATATTATAAGAGATCAGTTTAATGTCAGTACCGGTGCCGTTGGCTGTTACCGCAGTATTTCCGTAGTGGGCAGCCGATGCAATAAAACGCAATTCGGCGCCAAACTGATGATAGTCAGCTAATACGATACTAGATGCGGCTGCCGGACTTGCTCCTACTGAACTAATGTTCTGTAACACCAAATAATCATCTGATATTGATGTAGAGCCATTACTTCCATTAAAATGTAACATTAACAATGTTGACACATCGTTAGTTAATTCGCTAGTAGGTGCGGTAAATGTAGTTGTATACCTAGCAACATTACTAACTCTTAAATCATCAATATATCCGTTAAACCAAGAAGCTTGGGCATAATTAGCTCCGATGCTTAATGGTCCTTGGATGTAACTGTTGTTATCTGTGTAAGTGCTTCCACTTTGCGTTCCGTTGACAAACAATTTAGTACTTGTTCCTGATTTAGAAACAGCAATGTGTGTCCATGTGTTTAACGAAACTGCCGCCCCACCTACAATAACAGCAGAACCATTAACCTGCAATGTTGGCACATAAGTAGTACTCAAATATAGTGCAAGAGCAACTTGAGTGCTTGCTGTTCGGAAATCTAACAATACTTGGTTAACACCGGTGCCGCCTGCTCTGTAAACCCATAACTCAATAGTAAGGTTGCTATTGGCAAACAAGAAATCGGTAGTTGTAGGAACTAAGGCAAAATCAGTAGTTCCGTTTAATAATAAACTAGATGTCCCAAATTTCTTTTGTGCTGTGCTCAATGCGGCGGTGCCGTAGGCTGTGGTAATTTTTGCTGTTCTATTAACTGCTGTTTCAAATCCCCACACAGGACCGTTTAGGTAAACATAACTGCCAACAACACTGGCAATAGTACCACTGGTAATAACGGTGCCAGTTGATGATTTATAAACTATCTTATCACCTGCAGTGAATGTGCCAGTTGTAACTGTGCCTAGTTTTAATCTTGTTTGTCCTACGCCGGCAAATCCTGTTGAACCACTTACGGCGTTGACTGCTTTATCGGCAAAATAAACAAAAGTATCAATTAACTCTGCTCTAGCACCGTTAGTCGCATACAAACCAGTTGCGTTAGGAACAACAAATGTAACTTCGTTCCATAACATTGCTGGTTCTAAGCTGCCAGCATTTAATACTGATGCATCTAGGTATGCACCATTACCAGCATCGGCTTGGGCAAAACCATAAGGGTCGCTACCCGATGTAACCGATCCGCGAGTAATTACACTAACACGCTGAACATATGGACTGCGAGTAGTAATGTTGGCGCCTGTAGCAAACTGGAATGCGTACCCTGGTTTATAGAAACCGCTAATTGTAAGGTCATTAACAGTTGTTTCACCATTTAGATAAACCGCTGTAAGAGTGTTAGTACCAACAGTTGGATTAATAGTAGTTGCACGGATACCGGCTCCTGCAATTGTAACACCTTGAGGAACTGTTAGTGGAAATATTTCAGAATATATTCCAGCCGCAATATTAATTACATTTCCACTAGTAGAAACGCTTAATGCTTTTTTAATAGTTGCATAAGCACTGGATATTCTTCGACCATCACCTGTGGTATCATTACCTATACTGGACGATACATATAATATATTTGGGTCGTATGCTAATATGTTTATTGTGCCAGATGATACATATAGATTTCCGCCAACATATACGTTGCCGCCAACTCCAACTCCACCAGCTACTTGTAAAGCACCTGTAGTCGTTGATGTTGAATTTGTGGTATCACTAATAATAAATGTACTAGTTGTTCCAGTGTTAACACCTTGAGCTCCAGTGGCTCCAGTTGCACCTGTAGCACCACGCGGACCTTGTCCACCTGTTGTTGATTGTTCTAGAGCAACATAATCAATCCAAGTACGGTGAGCTGTATTGCCCGACGATACGTGATAGATACGAGTAGTAACGCTGTTGGCCGCAGAGATGTACGGTATATGATCAATTAAACCTAATGCAAATTGTTGCCAGTTACCTGAACCAGAATAGGTAGCAAAAGTATCCCAGCCATCTGTTTGATAGTTATAAAGATCGATATCAACTGTATGTCCTGAAGCAGTAGTATAGTTGATGTTGAATACTGCTCTGTTAAATTCAGTTACATTACTAAATCCAATGTACTCAACGTGAGCCGGAGCACCAGTAGCATCATTGACACTGTAATAACCTGTTTGTGATATAGTATTATAGTCACCGTAGGTTGTAATATCTGTTAGACTACCAAAATTGTAAGTACCATATGTTGTAACTGTTCCTACAGCTGGTACTGGTACTAGAGCAGGATTTTGTGTTATGTATGTAGCAGTAAAAGAAACAGTCGCTAATGCTGTACCCAATGTTTCGCTGAAGGTAGCAGTAGTAACAATTTCTGCACCTTTAACATAACCTGTAGCACCTACGAATAGGTCACCCTGAATACCTACGCCACCAGCAACAGTTAGGGCACCAGTGGTTGTTGAGGTTGATGCAGTTGCATTATTAACATACAATGGATCAGTAATTGTTCCGCCATTGAAATTAGTAGCGGTACTAACACTATATCCGCCCAACATAATATTTGTTGCTGAAAAATTTCCGCCAACATATAAATTACCAGCAATACCTGCTCCACCAGCAACAGTTAATGCGCCAGTTGTTGGTGATGTTGATACTGTAGAATTTGTAACAGATAAAGATTTTACAGAACTAATTGATGCAGTTGTAAGTTCTTTTGTAGTCGAGTTATAATAGATAGCATAGCTAGTTGCTGTTGTTGAAGCATCTGCACGAATTGGAGCAATGTATAGTCCAGCATTAGTAGCTTTAATATCTATCCAGTTTGCGTTGAATACAATACTGTTTGCTGGCTGAACTGCACTGCTGTTTGCGTTAGTTCCAATTGCAATAGCACTAGCACCTTGTCCTGCTGTACCGGCACCAGAACCAATTGCTATAGATCCTGAGCCCTGTGTTAGTCCAGCATTTGATCCAATTGCAATACCGTTGCCGTTTTGAGAATTCCCGCCTGCCCCTGACCCTATTGCAATGTCACTAGGTCCTTGCTGCCAACCAGCACCACTACCAATTGCTATACTTAATTGACCTTGAGTATTACCAGCAGAGTCACCAATAGCGACCTTGTTCGAAGTTTGACGTAGTTGATTAGCCCATAAGTCTCCACCTACACCGACTCCACCTGCAACTGTTAAGGCACCGGTGTCTGTTGAATTTGATGTAGCAGTATTAGCAAGTATAATACTACCAGTTTTGAAAGTACCATAAGTTGTAGCAGTAAAATTATTACCGTTACTAGTTGAATCAGTTCCAGACTGGAACCATTCAAGGTATTTAGAATCATTCCTTAACAATAGGGCTGCGTTTGTATCAGTTCCATTTTTAAAATAGTGCAGATGGAATCCAATATCCTTGCCGTCATCTACTGTCCACTCTGCGTCCATACCACCCGGTGGAGTATGTATTTCTATTATGTTATCAGTATAAACTGTGCTAGTTGAATTAATATATGTAGCACTACCGCTAAATGTTACATCATTACTAAATGTAACTGGATTATATACAATACCACCTAACCAATTATTAGCAGTATCTGCGTCAGCTACTCGATAAGTAGAGGAACTGGCCAGTGCATTAGCAGTATCAGCGAATCCAACTCTAGTTGTGCCTGTGTTAGCAAGTGAGTAAGCAATGGCTGCCGAGGTTGCAGTAATAGCTGATACCGCATTAGCAACTAACGTGCTTGTAGTGTATCCAGAAGCAGTGGTTAATTCTTTAGTAACCGCATTGTAATATACTGACCAAGTAGTAGCAGAGGTTGTGGCATCTGTACGGATTGGTGCAATATATGTGCCAGTATTATACGCATTAAGAAAAGATCCAGTAGCATTAATAATTATAGATCCGGCCGGTTGATAGTCTGTTCCAGCACTATTACCAATTGCAATAGCATTAGCACCTTGATATTGATTTCCAGCATATAAGCCAATCGCCACTGCACCGGCACCTTGCTCTTGATAACCAGCATCGTGGCCAACTGATATAGCATCAATACCTTGTTGAATTCTTCCTGCAGCCTGTCCAACTGCTACTGCTGTTGCTCCTTGAGTAGAATCTGCGGCAGCTGGACCAATCGCAACTGCACCTTCACCTTGAGTATCGTTGCCGGCATTAACACCAACGGCAACTGCTGTTTCGCCCTGTATGATATTGCCTGCGCCCATACCAATGGCCACTGTACCGGTACCTTGACTCGTAGCACCTGCACTGTTACCTATTGCTACGGCATTAACATTTTGATTAGTATAACCGGCATTAGCACCAACAGCTATTGCTGAATCACCCTGATCAATACTTCCAGCATCGCTACCAATAGCAACTTTTTCATTTGTTTGACGTAATTGTTCAGCCCATACTTGGCCACCAATACCGGCGCCGCCGTGTACCTGAAGGGCACCTGAGTCTGTTGAGGTTGATTGAGTAGAGCCAAGAACCTGCACTCCGTTCTTGACGATGAAGTCTTTATTATATGCCATTAGTTTCCCTTATCCACGTAACGGCTAGTTACAGATGTATTTATGCAGGCCACAAAAGAACAAAGGCGCATTGAGCGCCTTTGGTCTAATTAAAAGTTTGCTTATGCTGTGATAGCAGTACGCATTGTTTTAACTGTTAATGCAGTTGGATTAAAGTTTGGAGTAAACTGTAGTGTAACAATTCCACCAGTTAAATCAGCATCCCATGTTCCCATTTCTGAAACACTATAACCAATACCGTATTGTATGATATAGGCATCTGTGCCATTATGGAACACCAATAGCTCAGTGGCCTGCACTAGAGTACCGTCAACAACTTGAACTACGTATTTGGCAGTTCTATATGCTGTAGCAGAGTAACTATCTAAACTTAATAACGCCGCTGTATTTGTGCTAATACTAGTAAATGCGCTGGCTTGTGCTGCGCCACCAACTGATATTGTGCCACCAACGTTTAGGTTGCCGCCCAGTCCGGCTCCACCTATAACTGTTAGGGCGCCGGAGGCAGTACCTGTTGACTGTGTTGAATTTGTAATCGAAACAGCGTTGGTAGTTGTAGCACCACGGCCAGTCACTGATTGCAATGTGCTTGTGTCGTTAACAGTTACGTCACCGGTGCTTGTTGATACAGAAATATCTGTACCAGCAATAATAGATGTAACGTTAGTTGCGGCAATCATATCGGTCGTAGCAACTCTTATACCATTTGAATAAATGTCTCTAGCATATAAACTACCGTCAATACCAGTACCACCTGATACTTGTAAGGCGCCGCTTGTTACTGTATTAGCCGCTGTGGTTGCTGTAACATATACTGTAGGTGCTGTAATATTGCCAGGAGCAGTTAAATTACCAGTATAACCAAATTGCCAAACGTTTGTCGCAACAGTGTCAGTACCAGTTCTAATTAATACTCCACCACTTGGTCCGCCTATTGATCTTAAAGCTGTTAGACTTGCGCTTGAAGATAAGTCTAATTGATTAGCACCATAAGGGCCTGCGGCAATACTATTTGGTATTTCAATTTTTCCATCTGTGTTTAATCTTACAAGATAACTGTTAGCTGTAAGTACTAGAGCATTTGAGCCAGCATTAACGGCTGTTGTGTATACTGTACCACCAACATTTAATGCGCCACCAACTCCAACTCCACCTGCAACAATTAATGCACCCGATGTTGTATCAGCTGATGCAGTAGCATTCGTGATCGAAATAACATGTGTTGATGTTGCGCCACGACCAGTTACTGAATCAAACGTTGATGCATCGTTAATTGTAACAGAACCAGTTGATGTACTAACTGTAATATCTGTACCACCTGTTAGGCTTAGAACACCAGTATTGCTAATTGTAACAGCACCAGTATTGCCACTAACTGCTATACCGATACCAGCAGTAATTGAGCCAACACCTGAACCACCAGCACTAGCTTGGGTAACAACTGGGCTTCCGCCAACATATGCAGACCCACCAACCCACAGGTCCTTGCTAATACTTGCACCACCTGCTACTTGTAGTGCGCCGCCTGATGAATTAAATGTTGATGTTGTGGCGTTGCCTGTATTTTCTGCGTAAATTGCACCAGTTTTGAATCCACCGTAAGTTGCACCTGTGAATACGCCACCTAGGTCTTCAGCACCTGCAGAATAAAACTCCAACATCTGCGTATCATGAGCTAGAACAAGTGCGGCGTTTGTATCTGTTGAGTTTGCTACATTATAGTAATGGAAACGTAGACCAATGTCTTTGCCATCGTTGCTACCCCATTGAGCGCCAATACCACCTGGGGGAGTGTGTAATTCTAAAATATTATCTGTGTAAACAGTGTTTGTTGAATTAACAAATGTTGCTGTACCATTAAATGTAACTGGACTGGCAAAAGTTGTAGGGCCCCAAACGTCTAATCTTCCACCGACTGTTAAATTCTTTGCAACACCAACTCCGCCATCAACAACCAATGCACCATCAGTTGATGTAGTTGTTTGTGTGGTGTTGGTAATGTGTATTACTTGATCAGTAGTAGCACCACGTGATGTTACATTCTGTAGAGTGGATGTAACATTGACGGCTATGTTTGAGCCTGTTGAAGCAGTAACAGTTGTTTCTGTACCTGCTGTTAAACTTTGAACACCGTTATTTTCTAATGTGATTGTACCGGTTGCGGCTGATACACCTAAATACTGCGAACCTGATAAATTTACAACACCAGCATTATTAATAGTAAAAGTAGTATTGCCATTGCTGGTTGATAATGAACTGATAGTGATTGCAGTGCCACCAATAGGTGATACTGTAGTTAATACACGGTTGGCATTGTCATAAACATTACCAGCATTTATGCTACCGCCAACTCCTAAACCACCTGTAACTACTAACGCACCATCAGTTGATGTAGTTGATGCTGTAGCATTTGTAATTGTTATTGCATGAGTTGAACTAGATCCACGGCCGGTTACTGTCTCTAATGTTGAAGTATTACTTATTACAATATCACCGGTACTGGTAGTTACAGAAATGTCTGCGCCGCCAGTAATAGATTGAACAATACCGTTGAATACGTCTAGTGTGGATGTAGTAATAACTTCAGCGCCATTACTATAAATTTTCTTGGCGTATATATCGCCGTTAAACCCTGCACCACCATTAACAACAAGTGCGCCTGTGCCTGTTGAGGTACTAGCAACTGAGCCAATACCTTGGATTTTTATACCATTTTTTACAATAAAATCTTTGGATATTGCCATTGCGCTTGTTCCTTTAATGTGATAAGTTTAGTTACTGTTATTTATTGCAAATTGGTTTTTTCTATCTATGCGGTTAATACAGTACGTACAATCTTGATCTGCATGTTGGCCGGAGTATAATTAGGCGTAAACTGCAACAGTATCTTACCCCCAGAATAGATACTGTCCCATGTGCCTAGTTCTGAAAAATTTGTAACAATTCCATACTGTACAATATAGCCCAGTGTATCTAAACCGTTGTCGTCGTGTGTTACCAATATTTCAGCCGACTGTAAGAAATTTGGAGTATAGCCTAGATCAACAATCTGTACCAAATACTTGGCAGTACGATACAGACTAGCATCGAATGAATCAAGTGTAACTGCTGAATCGGCCAATATAGCCGGTGCAGTATACGCATCAGTAATTGAATTACCAATGGAAATGCCACCGTCTACTTGCAGTGCATTGCTGCTTGTATTGGTAATATGAATTGTGTTGCTGGTTGTGTTGCCATTACTGGTTATGGTGTTCAGTGTATCGCTTGACCATATAGTAGCAGTAGTGCCTACAATGCTGACTTCAGTGCCCGTGCCACCTAGAATATTGCCAATCGTGCCCGTACCTGCTACCAGTACCTTAACACCATTTGAATAGATATCTCCGGCATATACTGTGCCACCTACTCCAACTCCGCCCTCTACAATCAATGCTCCAGTGACTGTGCTGATGGATGCTGTGGTGTTGGTAATCTGTGCTGATTTTACTATGAACGGGTTAGTGGACGTAATGCCCGAAACAATTTGCCAACCTGCACCATTCCATGTCCAGGTGCGAGTACCTATAGTATAGAGGTCACCTGGAGTGGGATTAGAGGGAAAAGTAAGTGTGGGCATGCGTTATAATCCTACGAATTGGACCCAAAAATAATTGGATCCATCAAAAATATACTGATACTCAATACCCGCATTAGAGTCAATCCAAAAGTCCCCAACTCGTGCGTCAACGGGCGGACTGATAGCTACCGCGATTTGCGGAGTATATAAAGGCTTACCGCCTTCAGAATAGGCAAATCCCCGGATGTGTAGGTCACCACCTACTCCAACCCCTCCACGAACAACAAGTGCGCCTGTCTGCGTATTAGTTGAACTAGTGGCATTAGTAGTAACCAGCGGATGATTAGTGGTAAACCCATTGTCTGTAACTGTTTGTAATGAACCTACAGCACCCCCACTACCACCCGAAGTAAGCAATGATCCGTTTGAATAGATATCCCCTGCCCAAATATCACCACCTATTCCTACACCACCTAACACTGTTAAAGCACCAGTAATAGTGCTTATAGCTGGTGTAGGGTTAAGATCAATAATACGATTATAAGTGAGGAAATCAGTGTTGGTGAATCCTTTAACAGCACTCCACGATTGTGAAGCCGTAGTCCAGATATAGTTAATCTGTCCTACACGAAATGTCTGTTGATCGACGGGGTTATTAGGGAAGTTAATCATTTAAACTATTTATTCAACGATCAACTAAACAGAAATTACCCGATTGCAGGCCTAATCAAGCTCGGGGTAGATCAGGGGAGACAGCGTGCCTTCCACCCGCGAAGCGGATGCGCAAAATTTTTTTGTTGACATTAACCACCTATATAATATATAATAAACACTATGTATATAGAGTTTGCCCTGCCCATCGACTACGGTGTCCGTCAACGTGCTATTCCTCGCTTACATGAAGAAATACGAGTATGGGCTCACACGCATAACATCAACTACTCTAATGCCACTGTAGAATACTCTAGAGATCACAATACTGAACGTGTATACTTGCATAATGACCGAGCTACTGAGTTATTCTGTTTATCATGGAATCCCAGTAATCCAGACTTCCGTAAGTATCGACTACGTAAAGATGTATAACGCACTATATACGCTATACACTATACAATAACTACAGCCCAGAATTCTCTATATACGCTAGAAAAAATTGCCGCGTAAATTTTTTGTCAGCGTGAATCTATTCTACTGGTGAGTTTTAACAGTGAATTAACTGTGCAGATCTATAGTATGATTCTAGACCAACGTGAGCAAAATGCTAGATACTGATCCTTACTACGAAAGCTGAATGTATATGTATGATCTATGTTACGGAATAGGGTATATCAACGTTGGGAAACTGACCGTTGTGCTCTAAGTACTGTGTACACTCGTAGTAAGCTGAGTTAGGAATTTGAACTGTTAACATAGTACAATTATTTACAGTGTGGGGAGTGGGAATAATAGTAATATACAATATACAGTAAGATACAGTATACGGGAGAGGTCTATACCGGTCTATAGGCTACCCGCAAAAAATTAACCGCGCAAAAATTGAGAGAGTTGGAGATCTGTACCCCTGGTGATTCCTATCTAACTGGTGGTGGATTTTGAGAAAATAATACGGTTCATTTTGCATGCTTTACAATGCTATGCTGTAATGCTGTTGTGTTTACTACCCCCCATGGCCACCTGACCACCACCTCAAGAGAAAGAGCACCTCAGTGCCCTCTACTGCCCATACTAACTCATGCATCAGTTCTCTCCCCACCAGTCGTCTGTATCCTGTAGGGCTAGCCACAGCAGGAACACTACAGCGGCTAGCAGGACAAAGGGCAATGCGTTAATCAAAGTCTACACCCTCAAGCTCTAGCTCAGCAACCACATCGTGGAAGGTGCTCTCTAGACTCCACACTGACTCTGCACGAGCTATGTCCTTGTGGCGCTTACGTTGTGCTGTGCCCTCTTGATACACTACAGGGTAATGCTCTGTACAGTAAGCACTATCCTTGTACATAGTCTTACATCCACAGTAGGGTGCAGGACTAACTCGGCTTGTACGTGCATCGTAGTCTGTGGCTAGGTATGTACACTCTTTAGTTGCGTACATATTAACCCCTCCGCATACAAGTAGTTGTAGCCATAGCCTGCCACGTTGTAGGAAAGCTCTTGCGCAGGTCTGCTATCTTAAGTACCATACGTAGGGATAGCTCACGCAGCTTAGTCTTGTTATCATCGATGAACTTAACGATCTCTGCCACTGTAGGCTCTTGCTCTTCGAAGTCATATACATCCAACATACCATCGCCTACGATCTGCTTGATGCGCAACATCTTCTCGCGCTCTGTGTCCATTTGCAAGTCTATGTAGTGGCAACGTGACTCTAGCGCATCCAAGTGATCTCTCAAGCGTTTGCTCTTTACGTGCTCAAACTTGATGTTGGTGATAAAGATCGCGCTGCCTTTGAACTCGAAGCGATCTGGAATGCCTTCTGATCTGAGTAGGCGACTGTCAGTGTTCCAAGCAATAAAACGCTTTTTGCTGGAATCTAGCGCACCCTTAAGGATGTTTAGGGATAAGTCTTCCATTAGGATTGAATCACAGTCATCAAACACTAGTACTGACTTAGGATCACTAAACTCGTAGAGCTTTGCGTAGAGTCCTAATGCTGACATTGCGCCCTTGACGATCTCATAGCGCGGCTTACGCTCACCTAATGAGTCAAATAAGTCGTCTTTGCTCAGTACTTCTTCTACACCAAAGGATTTGCCCACGCCCGGGGGACCCGATACGATCATAGCACGTACATCGCCCTGCTTGACCGCAACTGTCATTTGACGTAGTACTTCAAAGCGAGCACGTAGTCGCTCTACAATCTCTTCATCTGACTCTCGTGCTACAGCCAGTCGAGTCGCTTGGATAGCTTCGTCATCAAACTCTAGTACCTGGATGTTCTTTAGATTCTTAATAGCCATTTGTGTCCTTGTGTGTGTTTAATTAATAATGTATTATACTATCTATTCTGGGCAAAGTCAATGGCTTTGACTGCATGCTCTTCCCACTCTTGGAGTCCGCCTTCGTGCTCTATTGATTCGGCAATGGCTATCTCAAGCAGACCACGAGCATCGATCTTGTCCTTGTAGGGTAGACTGTTGATAAAGTCGTTGACCTGTTGGATGTTCTCAATGTTCCACATGACATCTAGGAGCATCTTCTGCTTGGGTGTTAGGTTTGGTATGGATATCATAGGTTGAACCCTTCTACGGCCTTTTGGATTAGGATCACTATGACTATGCACAGGATGATGACGACCAAGCCTTCTATAACCCAAATCATACAGCCTCCGCTGTTTTAGGATAGCGTCTTGTAGCTTCGCTGTAACCATCACACGTGAATTTCACCTGACCGTATGGTCCTAATACATCTACTAGGATATCATCGTAGGCTGCCCACTCGATGCACTCTTTACGTGCTATTTGGAAGTTATTGGTTTCGATTAGGAGTTCTCGTCCATCAGGAGTTAATCTAGAGTCCTGTATGCTACTCATATCTGTAACCACGCGGTACTTGAATGGATATCTCATACTGTCTCCTTGACTAGATCGATTACATTGCTGATCACGGTGAGCTCACTGGCTGAATACCAAGCGATCTTCTGGCTGGTATCTTTGGCGAATGCCAAGCTGGCCCGCCCTTGACTAAGTTCTGCAACCACTGCCACAGTACCAAACTTGGTACGCACAACGTCTAATAGTTTCAGTTTATCGGCCATTATACTGTCTCCTCTTCTAGGCTTAGGATCTTCGCCGGAAACTGGATGAAGCCTTCGTACTCCATCTGTGACCGCTCAAAGTCAGTTTGGAAGTTGTCCTCTACAACACCGTAGCCTACGATGAACTGGCGACTACCTACATCGTCCCACTCAATCTGTGGGCGGAAGTGGTTAACCAACTCAGCAATGGCCTCGTCACTACGACCAGCAAGACCCAAAGGATAGAAGAAGTCCTCACCACCTTTGAACTTCCAACGCTGTGGGCATGAACCTTCGCCATCCCAATCGTGGGCACCGTAGTTCTCCATGTATTGCGTAACGATATGTAGTTTCATTTAGTAGCTCGCTTTCTTAGTGTATGTAAGTATTATAGCACCAAACCGCCCGTTTGTCAACCCCTTAACAGTCAGGGTCAAAGTCTGCCCATTCCTCCTGCTCTGTGGGCTGTCCGTCGTACTCTGGCTCTCTGATGCCCGCGGCGTACTCTAACTCAACGAACGCTTCGTCTACAGAGTCAAAGCCTACTGCATCGTAGGAGCCATCGTACATCTTAACATAGAAGCAACCATTACCTGCAGAAGCTTGGGTATCAATACCAACTTCACCAACTCCGGGGATTGTTTTGAGTGCTTTGTCCATTGCGTCTGCTCCTTTAGTGTATATACGTAGTATACATTGATTTTACCTGTTTGTCAAGAGGTTTACGAACAAACTCCCAGTCGGTGAAAGGTTGTGGCTTTTATACAACACTCTTGACCCCGTCAGCAACTGTATACATGCAGCCTCGGGGTCGACCCCGCGAATATCAAAACAACTGTTGTAGCGAGATCAAAAGGGAACCCAGCGGCGCTTCACAGCGGACTGGGTTCAGGGGTTTGCCCGGACACTACCCCGGGACTTAATGAGGAGGTATGTCCCTCCTCGGAGCGAACTATTAGATAGTAATGCCCATTGAAGCCGCTTTGTAACCTAAGGCTACGATGCGACGTGATGGTGTGCCTAATTCATATTCAGTTACGGTAACACCGTTGCCAGCTGTACGTGAGTTGGCATATACTGCATAACCAGCTTGACGGATGCGGCTAGCTTCTGCTGACAAGTTCTTAACACCAAAGCGTTTAGCGGCTTGTGATGCTGTTAACTTCTGACCAGCTTGTAATGCTGTAAAGATCTTACCTGTTTTTGTTTCTAAATTGATACGTTTCATAATGATATCCTTATCGGTTAGTCGTTGACTACTGCCAACATACTAACGATTATACAGCCTCTTAGGCCAGAAACCTAGCCTTTTGGAAAGATAATTCTTTTGAATTCGCCCAGCTATCGTTCAACCGACCCTGTAGACCAGCATTGTCGAAATAATGATCAAACCAGGTAAAACCAATCATTCGGACTTCTTCGGAACCTTCCCACCAATTGTAATCAATCGTAGAGAATATACTGCTTGGTCCTTGTTGCCTAAGCCCTGTATCCTTTAGCTGGATCATCAAAGACCATTTGGTAAACAACCGATCGGCGGTAGTCTGCCAATAGTCATTAGCCCATTTACTCTTTGCCTGAGCTAAAGACTGACGAGCATTGTCTAGCTGTAGACCTAGGCTTTCAATCTCATGCCCGGCATCGCGCCAGTCTTTGATATCCCCGATGGGTGTTGGTTCAGTCTTAGTCTTTTTTGATCGAAACATTTGCACGGAGAGCTGCTCCTATGATTACAACTGCTACCCAAGTCTCTAAAGTGTAGGCAATAGCCAAGCTAGGGAACAGCGTGTTGAGTGCCCAGATGGTAACTAGGGGACCAATAGCAATTACAACGACAACTACTACAATCAAACCTAATACTGTGATTAACTTATTCATAACAACTCCAAATTAGTGGGGGCTCTCTCGTTGGCCCCCTCCACGTTACTGCTCTATAGGAACTATTAGAACGGTGCAGCTTCTTGCTCTGCTAACTGCTTAAGGATGCGAGCATTAGCTTCTTTAACTGTCATTGTAGGCTCTGATGCTTCTGCTTTGGACACGATGTCCTCTACTTCTGCATCGGTTAACTCTTTAGCTTTAGCCTTAGCTTCAGCCATAACTGTGTCAGCAACAGTAGTTTTCTTTACTGTAACCCCACGCTTGTCTGCGGCAGCTTCTAAGGCAGCCTGTACAGCTTTGTTGCCGTTGGCAAAGTCAATGCTGAACAGATAAGCAACAGCATCTTCCTTAGTCATTGGAGCCTTAAGTTCGATGATATCGATGTCCTTATGGCCATTCTTAGCAAGTACTTTAACTCGCAATGCGTCATTAGCAAAGCGAACTTTAAACTCGCCGTTTTGTTTTGAAACTCCTGCATGTGAATAAAACATATGTTACCTCTTTCTGTGTGTGTTAATTAATTACTACAAATACTATTATACAACCAAAATGCTCAAATGTCAACCAAATGTGGATCTTCTATTCGAGTCCAAGCATCGGGTTTCTGTTGTTTTTCTGCCACGGTTACGAAGCCATCTAATAGGTCCGCCCAATCGCCGCCCACTGCGGGTTCATCGTACTCCGGGTCCTCGTGTACTACTGCAAATCTACTCATCTGTATCTCCAATCCTTAATCTCTTGCCAAATGTTCTTGGCGATAATGGTAAATGCTGGGCCCAACCACCAACCCAATCCAATCCCCGCTGCAACTGCTAGAAAGCTATTCATCTGCATACTCCTCGTCTGGTTCTAGGTTATAGTCCTGTACTTCGTCTGTGACAACTTCTACTTCGGTTACACGAACCTTACCGTATAGGTCACTGGCACCTAAGATGTTAGAGTAGTCCAACAACTCTGATTCCATAATGGTAGCAAGCGCATCACCCTTGCCCGAGAACTCCTCATCGTGATGTATCTCGGCACGTACTGTGGTATAGATAATGGTCTTATACTTCATACGATGACCTTTCTTTCGTAAAGCTCGCACTCAATTATATCTCTGCGAACTGTATCGTTAACTCCTGGGCTAGCCTGTTCAGCATACAGCAGGAACAAGGCCCTTAGCTGTCGGTCGCCTAGGCGCTGTATCCCTGCGCGGAACTCCTGTAGGGTATTGCTCATGCCGCCACCTTCTTCAACTCTTCGTCAACTGGACGGAAGCAATGGTTATTGTAAGTACAGAACTGCCAGTAGCCGTCCATGTAAACATAGAAGAACTCGCAACCACTGCCAGTGTAGTATTCAATAAATGCTGTCAAGTCGTCAAAGCTCTTAAACGGAGCATCCTCACCTCTGTCTCTGCTGTAAAAGGTGCACTCCTTGTTGACGCTACAACCGCTGTCTGTGTCCATGTATAACGCATCGCGCTCTGCAGGAGTCAAGTCAATCTTCATAAAGTCGTGCGTCTCGCCAATTGTTGCGCCCAACGAACTAGCATCGCCCATTGACACAAGTTTATTAGCCAGTACGGAATCGTTGTAGAAGTTGGTTAGGATGTAGCCGTTGTGTTCTAAATAGCCATCCCAATGTGCGTAGATAGATTTAACACGCTCACCGTGCATTACTGCTATTGCTGATCTTGTTGCCATTTGTCGCTCTCCTTAGTGTATGTGTATATTATAGCACAGGTAATACCAAAAGTCAACCCCTATTTGCGGGTAACCATCACAAACATAACGACCATAGCAAGGCACCATACTGCTATAAAGGCGCCCAGGGCCAGTAACAGGTCGCTAGGGATGCTGTTGATGAATGCTGTTGGATCGAATGTTAATTGCATAGTCACCCCTTAGATGAATACTTCTTTGGATAGGATCTCGTCCTCAACCAATTTGTTGCAATAGTTAAAGGTAAACATCACAGCGTTCCAGGCCATAGCCTGTGCCTCTGGAGTTGCGCTCATCTCTTCAATGCGCTTATACAAGTCCTGCTCATCTTTAGGTGTAATCCAAAGTTTGGAACTTGGAATTGGGTTAGTTACTGTATCGTACATGTATCGCTCCTTTAGTGTTTAAGTGTATAGTATAGCACAGGTATTACCAAATGTCAACCCCTAATTACATCCATTAGGCGTTGGTTAATGCCGTCCATCTCTGCTTGGCCTACATAGAAGTCCGTAGTCGGGTCATAGTAGGCGCCTTCTTTGTTGTCATAATACAACACCCTACCGGAGAAGTTGAACGGGCCTTCCAATCCATCTCGTGCGCCGTACTTCATGCGCATCATGTCCATCTCGTCCTTGCCTGCGATAACCTTGTAACCCATATCCGCTCTCCTCAGTATATGTATATTATAGCACAGGTTTTACCTTTTGTCAACCATTAGTTCCGCATCAACGACACCCTGCGCATCCGACCGGGTCAAGCCCAATGCTTCGTAGGCCTGCACCCTGCGTTCATACTCTGCCCAATCAATCATCGTCCATCCCCCTACCATAGAACGGAGTAGTAAACCCTAAATCCAAATACACTACCTCTCTGACGACGGTATCATAGGCCTCGCTGGCTGTTCGCTTATGCGCATTAGATAGGAGGAGGAGATGTCGCTGGACCTTTGGCCAGTCCCACCCCTGTACCCGGGCCTCGTTCACTACCTTTGCAACAAGGGCATTGCCCTGTTGCGTAAACATTCCGTATTTCTTATTCACTTTCGCACTCCCCGTCAAACTCCATTAGTGCTTCAATAGCGTCAGCAACTCTGTCGCTTGTGCTACTGTAAAAAGTATAGTCGCCTAATGTAGTGCGCCCGTCGCCCTCTTTAATATATTCAAAGCCGCCGTAGTAGTCCAGTCTGCTACCTGTGTATGCAACAATGCAATCCTCATCAACCCAAAGCATACCGCATCGCTCGTCAAGTCCAAGTCTGCTTGCACTTTCTTTACGCATGCCAGCAACATGTCGCTCCACCATATCAGCTACTTCGTCTAACAAGTCTGCCGCAGTATTAAAGTCATTCATTTTATTGCTCCTGTTGTTTAAGTGTATGTGTATATTATAGCACAGGTTTTACCAAATGTCAACCCCTATCTTGGGGTGTGGCATTTACGCCACACTACTACTGCTAGTTAAGTATTAACTCCTCTATATTGTAAGTGTTTTCCCACCCCTCTAGTTTATTTTCTGCTATAAATGCTTGCACTTGCTTTTTAGCACCTGCTAAGTTAGTAAACGCACACATGTTTTCAAATGCGTTCTCATCATCTCCCAGCCCTAAGCCCTGTACTACATAAATGTTTTTTGTCATTTTATTGCTCCTGTTGTTTTAGTGTATGTGTAGTATAACACACTATTGCTAGTGTGTCAACCCCTATCTAATAACCCTGCTAGCAATAGTGTTACTCCATACTCGCTCTGCCGTCTTCCTGCATGCCCTGCTCTGTAAAGTATATCTGTTCGCCTAGCAGTTCGCTAACACAATCCTCAAAGCCATTGTCTGTATACATCCTCCAGCTTTCCTCAAGTGCCTCGCCGTCGTCAAAGCCGTTCACCGTATAGTAAACAGCAATATGTCTGTAGCCTGTGTAGTCGCCGCCTTCCATACCCTCGTTAATGTAAATGTTCGTAATGCGTATGTCGTCAGCGTCTGTTAACTCGCAACTCCACAAGCTGTCGCCAGCAAGTGTAGCCTGCACATCGCAAGTATAATGTGTGTTAAGCATTCCGTCGCCGTCTAATTCTTTGCTAGCTAATGTTAGTTTATTGCTTATTGTTACTGTTGTCATACTCGCTCCTGTAGTGTGTTAGTCTGTAATTTGCATTTCAATTAAATTAGCGTAATAGTCTTTTAGCACGTCTTCCAACTGTTCCCACGCATCTTCGTGTCTGTTGTTTGTGTCACCTACTACCTCTGTTACTATTGCATGTGCCCTGTCCAGCAAGTCAAATGCTTCAAATAGTCTGTTTGCTCGTGCAATGTTGCTTGTCATAGTCGCTCCTTTAGTGTAGTGTGTAGTATAACACAGCGTCGCCGCTGTGTCAAGTACTTTAGCAAAACAGCGCAACTTCCATCTCAGCATCAAGCCACACGCTAGCGTCTTCTAAAATTAACACTTGTGCTTGTCTGCTGTAACAGCGTGTCTCAAAATTACTACTGCCATGTACAGCAATAATGTCTTCAACTTCAATGCTGTCAACTTTATCTGCTAACTGTTCCACGTCAGCGTAAATTAAATTGTCACTTGCATCTGTTGCTAGTGTGTAATAGTTTAGCAAGTGTGTATTCTCGCCATCGTATGCTTTAATGTCATCAGCTACGTTGCTGTCACGTGCTACGCATAATTGTATATAAGTTTTGTTTAAGTTTAGTGTATTAAACATATTGCTCCTTTTGTTAGTGTAGTGTGTAGTATAACACACTTTTACCAAAATAGCAAGTACTATTTTACTGCAATGCCCACCGCATATATAGCTAGCAATGCTCCATTAATTACAATTAAGTTCGCCTCACGTATACGTACACTCCACAGCAAGTACAGTGCCGCACCTACAGCAAACAGTTCTCTATTGTAAGTAAGTACTTCAAAACTAGTTAACAATGCTGCTACTAGTGTAACAGCACATGCTGTCCACTTTAATATTGTGTTAAACATAAACTTCTCCTTCTATTGTGTAGTATAACACAAGTTTACCAAAATGTCAATGCTTTGCGTAGAATATGTGCCGCTCAATCTGTTGTATTTTAGCCACACTCTTGGCCCACAATGGTTTCTTAATATAGTCCGCATGATAGTAGGTTGCTGACTCCAGACTAGGCACTCGCATACCCCTGTCCAGAACATCTACAGCCACAGCCCTACTCTCATCCCACAAAGGACCTTTAGGATTCTCGTTGCGTTTCTTTTCGTACAGAGTCCACGAGAACTGAGCCTTGGCATGTACCACCTTACAGATCGTGTTACCATATCGTCCTTCACGCAGTCTGTTTAAGGTGACCTGAGCCACCGCAAACTTTCCCCTCTTGGATTCTACGCCAGCCTCATGATAAATGTTCTTAGCCAGACAGTTGAAGTCTGCTGATGTATACTTCATCTTCTCGTTGCCCTTGATGATGAACTCCTTGATGTCCTGTACATCATCGTGAACAGTGGCGATCTCCATCTGCATAAAGCCTAGGGCGGCTACCACCACCGCCACTAGGATCCAATTGGCCTTATTCACTAGACTCTTTCTTAGCCTCAGCACCTTCTTTGGTCCAGTTGTAGAGTTCTTCCTCTTCTTGGTTCTCTGCTTCGTATTCAGCAATGCCCTCTGAGATACAGAACATGTCATCTAAGTATGAAGGAATCGCGTCAGCAACCTCTTCTGAGTTCATACCGTCAAGCTCGTAGTAGTCATCACCCATCTCATCGTAGACACCAGCGAAGCACATACCGCACTCATAGTAATACAAGCGAACAGCATAGCCTTGGTCTATCAGTGCTTCTGCTACACCACAAGGAGGAGCCCACGCACTATCAAAGCCAAACACAATCTTGTTCTCTGGCAACGGGTCGCCGTTCAAGTTGACTTCGTAGGTTACAGGGTTATATGGCTCAACATCCCACTTGGTGCCCCAGGCATTAACGCAGAAGTCATACCAGTTCTTGTAACCGTGTGTGGCCTCGTTGAGCTTCTCCTGAGCTTCTAACTTCTTCTGCTCATCAGGATCACCTACGCATCCTGCTACGATGTGTAAGTCTTTTGGAACAGGAATCACATGATCGCAGAACCTGTTCTCATTAACTGACAGGATAAGAGCGTCCATCTTGCTCTTGTCAGGGTGGCTAATCTCAATAGTATTGTTACAATAATTTGGCATATCGTCTCCTTAGTTGTATTCGTAAAATGTTACAGCAGGATCAACCTTCAGCAACTGAGCCGCCGCTGTGGTCAACATCTTGTATTTGCGACGAACAGCCTCGCCACGCAGTTCGCCATCGCAGGTCAAGTTCTCTGGGCTCAACTGGCTATCAATGCGTCCAGCAATCTCCTGACGATCTTTAGCAATAGCCAAGCTCAACGGTGGATGATTGAAGATAGCACCCCAGCGATTCTCTTGTTCTACAAAGTCTGTTAAAACTGACATATTCGCTCCTTTAGTGTTTAAGTGTATAGTATAACATCAATTGGTAAAACCGTCAACCCCTAATTAGATACTGCTCAATCTGTCTAACTCTTCAAAACTCTTCATAGAACCCGCAAACAGTTCCATATCATCAAACCCGCCATTGTTAAAGAAATCTTCTTTGAGCAACTGGGCCATAGCCTGCTTGAACTTTTTGCTCTGTGCTTCTGCATAGAATTGTTTACGATTGACGTATTGGGCGCCAAACTCGTCTAGGAGTTCTTTGATCTCAAAGGTTACTGGAATGGTTACTGTTAATAGTTTGCTCATATCTTAATCTCCTTAAAGGTTCTGTATCGTGTGCTGAACTTCATTGGTTTACTTAATACGGTAGGCTCATTGCTACCTGCTTTAATGTAGGCTAACAAGTTCTCCTTGTTATCCGAAACATAATAGATGTGGTTGGGCACCGCAGTGTCCCATACCGTAGTTTCTTGTAGGATCTTCATATTAGCCCTTAACAAACTCAACAAGTTCAATCATATCCACATACCGCTTGAAGTCTTCTACTGGAACTAGATCGTAAGGGCTATGGTTGTAAAACTCTGCGGGCATACCAACTTCAATTAGGTGTCCGTCTTCTGCACGACGGCGATAGCAGTAGTGGAAGGTTTTGATGTTATCTTCTTCAACATCATCCCATGTCCTGTATTCGAACCCTTTGTATTTGTATCTTAATTCTGCTGTAAACATTTCTGCTCCTATTCGTTTAGTGTATGTGTAGTATAACATCATTATACTCTGCTGTCAACAACTCATTTGATAGTTGTTGCAAATAAACAACGGCCCCTTCAATATCGTAGCTCTCAGGATCTTCGTCTTTGTAACGCTCAATATAAGCGTTCTCAAGTGCCTGTATCATTTCGCCTCTAGTCATTAGTCGCTCCCTTAGTGTATGTTAACATTATAACATAGGTTTTACCATTTGTCAACCATAGAAGCTCCCTAGTAGCGGCTAGGCGGAACTAGCATCCCGACCTACTAGGGTTGTCGTATTGCCAACGCTCGTTTGGTTTAACGAGAACCACCCACGGGGCACGACCACCGTTTCTCCTTCATGCGGGTCACATTAGCCAGACGTTACTCCGGCGGGTAAGGTTGGACGAGCACTGCTTCTAGGACACTACCCCCATGCTCGTCCGGAGCAACTGTTGACGGGTGGTTTTGAGAAGTGGCACCGTCATTCACTAGCCTTTTTCGTAGAGTCTTTATAAAGCGAACCATTTCGGGCCTCTACAGGAACGCATTTGTCCCCATCCGCTATTACCGTTAATCCAACCTACTGCAACCGTAGGCCTTCAATCCTAATGCTGACAAGTAACCAGCGAACGCATCAGCACCTGCTTCCTTAACTGAAATGCTCTGAGTAGGCACACCAGCTGGATCCCAAAATGTAAGGCACTTTGGTTTCCAGTCCTTACGGAAACCTGCCTTAATCAATTCCTTAGCCTGCTTGCTATTGGTACGGTCCACATAAACCTCTGTCCAACCAAAACCACAAGCGTCACGCTCGCCAACTCGGGCATACATCAATTGGCCTGCCTGTATTGCGATAGCCATTCCTTTTTGGATCTGTTCTGCTGAAATCATCTTCTGCTCCTTTAGTGTTTAAGTGTATAGTATAACATCTTTGGTAAAACCTGTCAACCCCTAAATTTCCAACATAGCAAACTTCTGCTTCATAACCAGGGCTTCTTTGTCAGCTTCTAGTATCGTGCTGTATATCATGTCCTCTGCTGTACCGTCTGTGAGTACTTCGCGGGCATCTTTGTACAGGAAGCCGCCGATGTAATCGCTAGCTAGCTCTACACCTTCGTAGAATACACGACAGCGCAACATAAACCAGTCCAAGTTACCCAAGTTGATATCTTCATATGTCTGCTTAATATCGAAGTAAGGCAGGCCAGTGTCCGGATCGATTGAGTCATCGAAACAGTCTGCTGGGTCTAGGTCTTCGTAGGTCTTGTCCAGGATGACAGTGTAAGACCCGCGCATTTGATTTAATAGTTCATCGTAATGTCTGCTCATGTATTGCTCCTCTTAGTGTAAGTATGTATTATACTATCTACCTTGCCATTCGTCAATCATTAATAGTCTAAGGTGTTGTTTTGTAGCCACACGCACTTCATTCCATGCTTGAGAGTAGGTTCCGCCATAACACTCGGCAATTGAGTTGATGTCTGCGGCGTCCATCCAACCCTTGTCCTGTAGTTCCCCATCGTAGGCCATAACGGCCCTACGGCGAGCAATACTGTCAATGTCTGTAGCTCTGCTCATTACAGTCCCTTTACTTTGGTAATAAACAATTGGGCCGCACGGTACGACTTGAACTTGTGCCCGGGCAGTACTTGTCCGCCGGAGCCAAAGCATACAGTAGTCCAAGCCTTATCGCAGAACCCGTGTACATAAAAGCCTTTATATTCTCTAGTCCACATTATAAGTACCTCAATTGGTTGTCAATCTCTTTCATTAGCAAACGAAGCGCAATGGCATCGTCTGTGGTAAGGAACTTGCCTTCATTGCGCAGTTCTACAGCGATGGCAGGCAGTAGCAAACGAGCTACCGTTTGGGTAACGGTAAGCTCTAAGGGTTTAAGTCCGTCGCATAACATATTATAACTCCACGCCACAAGCGGCATAGAAGCGGCTGTAGTCAAAACGGTTGTTACTACGGGCGCAGGCATTAGCGACAGCTTGTGCGGCAAACTTACGGGCTAGTGTATCGCTAATGTAGCTAATCTCATCTGCTAATGCTTGAAAGTGTTTGCGTGACATATATTGCTCCTTTAGTGTTTAAGTGTTAAGTATAACAGGTAAAACCACTTCTGTCAACCCCTGCTTAAAAATGAGGGTCTAAGTGTTCGTGTACGCCTTTGCTCATCCAGCAGTACTTGTTCCCAGTCATTCTGTAGTGCTCGCCAATTTTAGTAAATTTATAGCCGTTGTCTACAAAAATAAACTTCTTAGTAATGCGCACAATCTTGCCCGCATAATAGCTATCGCAATTAATGCCGTAGCTCACGTCGTCCCCTACATTGTATTCAATCATTGCCTGCTCCTTTAGTGTTTAAGTGTTAAGTATAGCACAGGTTTTACCTTTTGTCAACCTAAAAGATAGGGCACCCTATGAGTGCCCTAAGTTAGTGCTCATTTACCCCCAAGCATTTGCATCACTCACCACAGTCCACGCAGGTATCTGCATCTCAGTAGCTAGTGCTTCGCATCGTGCAGTAAGCCCGCTAGTAACCCATAAACATTCGCCTGCTACTTCATAATCACCAGCATTGTTATATACATGCCTATGAAACTGTTTTAATGCTTTAATAGCTGTCTTATACGCTTTACTTGCTTCAGTGCGCTTACGATAGCTAGCATAGTCTTCGTTATCTAAAAACTTCAATAATTGCTTAACTTGACGTTGACTTTGTGGCGCAAAAACAACATTTGAAAATGTTTGCATATATAGCTCCTAGTAGTGTTAAAGAACGCAGTAATAACTTCTTACTGTATGCATACAGTATAACACCTTTTTACCAAAATGTCAACTAAAATGATTGAAATATTTTGGCAAATATCTCTTGACAAATTGGTACTACCGTGTTATACTGTATTCATAGTGAGGGGAGCGAGCGAATAAGAAGAAGCCCCAGGGGTCCGGTGGTTCGAACAGCATTCTGGGGGTGGACGTCGAGAGCCACCATCCTGCCCTAAGTTGGTGCGCACTAACAGAAAATCTACATGAGGTTACCCAAAAGAGCCAATTGATCTAGGGTGCGTATCCCTGGCTCACCGTCCGGCACTGACCTGTTAAAATACAGGTTCCTATCCACAGCTGACACTGTGAGTCCGGTTATCCTACTCGTACGGCCTGGCTATCCCCACCCTGCTAGCGTCTCACGACGTGTTGCGTTGTGGCCACTAGGTGTAGACCTTAGGCATGCTGGTGTCCTGGCTGTGTCAGAACCAGGCTCTTTACGACCCTCATGTTTCGCTTTGGGTTCACGGCTTTGGGTAAAACGTTACATACAGCAACTGGTGGGCGGAATCGGGCATGATCCGATAACCTATCGATTATGAGTCGATTGCACTAACCAATTGTGCTATCCGCCCTAGCTTATATTATAGCACAAATCTCGGGTCTAGGTCTACTTTTTCAGCGCACTCATAAAGCTGGTTGGGATCTTGCCGGCTGCTTTGAATGGTACGTGACTGGTAACACCCGACGCACCCGCACCCGATGTAGGCGCTCGAGTCTGTGGTTGTGGACGCGACTGTTGAGCTATCTTATCCTTGAGTGCCTGAGTCTCTACAGCGGGGTCTACACGCTTAGGGTCAGCTGTGCTCATAGTAGTGGGAATAATCCGCCAGTTCATACCCAGCACAGGAGTAAGGTCCCAAGGACTACGACGCAGCCACCATAGGTTAGGACCATGCAACAAACGTATCTGCAGCTGATCAATCAAGTTGGCAAACACTGAGTCTACACATATGACATTCTCCGCACCTTCAATTACCCCCAACCAATCGAATATCGAATCTGATTGTGCTGTGATCTCCACAACATGTACAGCGGGGTCTAACAGTACTCGTACGTCCTCTAGGGGAACTTGATGTGTTGATCCCTGTAGGTGAACAACGTTATAGCGAGCAGGTAGATTTAAACTGGCTTTGAACTGGATCTCACGTGCCATGTCTCTGCTGATGCAGCGAGCCAACTTCCACTTGTTTAGGAAAGGAACTCCCGCTCTAGCATACTTGTATTGATCAAACTTGAGTACAGAGAACAGTTCGGGATCAGTCATCTGCGGCTGTGTGTTGAGATAGTGATATAGGTACAGTGCAGCAGCGGGATCTACATTATTAGCGGCAAATACTCGCAAGGGAGCATCTACAAAGAACTCACCCCGATCATCAGTGGGAATCCCGTACCAATTAACCCAAGGTACCGACTCCTGAAATGAGGGTAAGAACTCTTGACAAATAGGCCAATGTATCTCATCACCAAATTGCTCGTGATAATAGTGTGCAATTGGTAATGCTATTACAATATCACCTAGCCCACGCGACTGTATAATTCCCCGCTTAATACCTGTTCCCATAAGTTCCTCTGAATAATGTATAGTATAACATAATTATTCTGTCTTGTACAGCGGGGTCTTATATTGTGAATCAGATTACTCTGTGATACGTGTATAGTTAAGCACATTACCAGCACCGTACTGAGCTTCACCTAGTTGTTTAGCAGCATAGTCATTGTCAGCATATACTATAGTGTTAGTAGTAGATAAGCCGTTAGCAAGTCTGACCCACAATTGATATTTGTACATATGATTCACTTTCCTTTACGTTGTTTAACTGTTACTATAGTATATAGTATACTGGAATTACCGTAGAAAGTCAATCAAAGAGTGCTAGAGATCGGTTGAATGGATGGTCTACGGTGGGAAAGGTGTGGCGAAAATACCACAGAATAGGAGGATTTTGGGGCCAAAACAGAGCCATTTTGGGACAGAATCGGTAGGAATTGTAGGAAATATAGGGTAAAATTTTTTTGATTGGATGTGGTCACGGCAGGCTATGTTTAATGGTCGCCAATAGTCCTCACAGTTCTATCCACTACAGCGGGGTCTGTGCTTCTACCCCCACAATGTTCCCACGCTTGTTTTACCATAGCTCACAGCTTCTGGACTGTAACGATTCTCATTCTCTTTTGCTCTGGCTTACACTTACACTATACACTAACTATATACACTATGGCTTTAGAACTTATCAACGAAACTGCTCAACGCTGGCGTGACTGGGGTTACGTATACTATATAGTAGACTACAGTGAACTATACCGTAATACTCACTATCTAGTCCTACCAAAAGATAGCTATGTATATAAGGCTCGTATAGAGTCTAAGATTGTATGGCTAGCACAGGTACCTATTGGACAGGCCACTACCCAATTCTTACTACATCACGGGCGAGCAGTGATAAAACCACTTCCAAGTATATTACAGCGGTAGATCATTGAAGATTTTATATTACGTTATATATACAATAGATTATCATGGCTTCGGCTACTCCCAGCAAGGTTAACGCTATGTACATAACTAGGTGGACACGTTGATTACTGTTCATATACAGTAATTATACACTAGGGCTTGCTGTGGGCAAAATTTTTGCGCTACGCTATCGCACTTCGTGCTCTAGGATTGGGCTCTTACCGATGTCTGGTTTTACCAATCAACTAAGGAATGTAGTTATTATTGTGTGGACGTCAACTTGTGTAATGCACAGCTTGTGGGCTATTTCAAGTTCTGTCCAGTTGCGTTCTAACATTGCACGTACTTCTTGTATTAAGAGACTTTTAAACATTATCACTCCTTATGTTGTGATTGCATAGTATAACAACGCAGAAGGCCAGCAGTAAGTTACGGATTTTGGCAAAGTTTACCAATATGTGTATGGTTAAATCTTTTTGGCCTGCTTGTAAATATTTGCACGAGAGAGGAGTAATACGATGAACGAGATAGTTACAGTAATGGTTCCATTAATATTTGCCACTAGTGTTATTACGCTAGCTGAGATTGCTCGTAATGTTCAATCTGCAATAGCTATCCTAGACACTCTTAAGTTATAAGCAATAGAGCTATTAAATTATAATATAGTATAAACAATTCTAGTTTATGCGCCGCAATCCCTACTCCATGTTAATCGACTGTACTCCCAGTCAGATACCCGATGTTTACCCCTTTCCCTACATAGCTTGGGTACCCTGGCCTGCAGATTCGGTGGTACAGACGGGGGCCACTTATGACTGGGTCAACTCAATTGATCAGATGGAAGAATGGTTGAATGCTTCGGTAGGGCGACGATTAGTTGCGTGGGGGTGGACCTGTATGGATACCCCCTGTCATTCAGCATGTGCTGTGGCCTTTAAACTAGACCGTGATCGAAGCATGTTCCTACTACGCTGGGGTAGTTAGTGTAGGGTGGGTAGGGTATATACAGTCATAAGTTCCCCATATTTAAGATGTAGGAGTACAATTTGTTCCGAACTAGGACTCAAGGTAGCATAGGCACGAACTGAATAGCTTATTGACGAGCTTTGGTGCTCTAGGGTAGGGTGATACTCCATAGTAGAGTCTAATGCCCTTAGCCAGGCTATTTCCTCTTCAGACCCATTCTCAAGTTCTATTACGTGGGTATGTTTACGTATGGGTACAATCACAGGCCTACTTGAATTAAGTTTACCCGATTAACGGGCCACCAGTTTCTTGATTGATAGGGTGATTGCGAACAGGAGCGTCGGGTTTAGCATCAGCAAACGCACCTAATTTCTTAGTCCACATGTCAATGCCATTAGTTACCCTGGTCAATGCCCTTTGGATATCAGCTTCACGTTTTGGATCACGCTTGTCAAAGCGAGTGGCTTCGTCTGCGTAGCGTGTAAGTTTGAGCTTTTCCAGCTCTAACATTTTGATGTGACCTTTGATTTTGTTTATATTGAACATAGTAACGATATTTACTCGACTCAGAATTGTAAGTCTGCATTCTGGCTCGTGATACATACTAGTAACAAAGGAGAAGTAATGTTAAAACCTAATGGTAATTTTAAACTATCAAAATCAGCCAAGCGTCAATTGGCCACAGAACCCAACGCACAAAAGCGTGGTATGCTCAAAGCCGGACACATTCAAGCAGAACTAGCAGAAGCTATTGTTCCAAAACGTGAACCACGTAAAGAAGGTCGTTCATTTAACGGTCCGGAATCATTAGAAACTGTGTCTATATAAATCAATGACTTAGGGCTTGACATTTGTCAAATAACCCTATATAATAAACAAAACGGGCCGTTTTAGGCCTGTTTCGTTGTAAAGATTCAAATTTTGAAGTAATTAAAACTACGCATCTGTATTTTGGGTGCATAACACACACAGGCAGTAGAAGTATAAAAATAGGAGGACAACGATATGTCTATAATACGCAAGGCAGTATGTGCGCTAGTAGTATTATCGGTCGTGGCTTTCAGTACAGTTAGTCAAGCCGAGACCCCGGATAACAATGTGGGTCAGCCCGGAATAGCAGGGGCAGTAGTTAAGTCTGCTAGTGATAGGTTAGATAGTTTAGTAGAAACATTAACCCGTCCAGTAGTTGATGTAAAAGAAGTAGCATGCCTAGCAAGGAATATTTTCTTTGAAGCCGCAAATGAACCTGAAGAAGGTAAAGTGGCAGTGGGCCTAGTTACCATCAATAGATCGCAGGATCCTAGATTTCCCAAAACATTATGTGGGGTTATAGATCAAAAGGTCACCCGTGATATCGCCCGTCAAGCAGAATATACAAAGAAGACATTCTGGGGCACTAAGACCGAAACTCAAACTGTTTGGAGCAAACTCACCATCTGTCAATTCAGCTGGCGTTGTATGTTTGTTAAGAACCCAAAAAGTGAAGATGAGCGGTGGTTAGAAAGTCAGCGGGTAGCCCGAGAGTTATTAGCTAACCCTGAGGTGTATGCCGAGTATAAGTCCAAATACAATGGAGCCTTGTATTTTCACGCTACAGGTGTTAGACCTACATGGGCAAAGCAAAAAGAAGCTATTGCTCGAATAGGCGGTCACTGGTTCTATCAGGATCGATAATAAATACTGTTATGAGAGCCTATGAATTTATAACAGAACATAAAACGAAACCCAGTGTATGCCGTTCAGGCGCTAGACTAGGGCGGAGTGATTACTCCAGTTGTGTGAGCCAAGGGCTCAAGGCTCACACTTCCAAAGGCAAAGGCCACACAGATGGTCATGGCAATTACCTCAAAGGTAAGAAAAAGAAATCCACCCAATACGGCGGCGACGTTCCAGATTATTCATAATAAGTAATCCGGACAATATACAAGGTCATTAGCTATTTGATTAATAACTTCGTTTTTATTCAGCTCGCGATATTTGTAGACTTTATACGCAAGCCACAGTTCCCAAGGTGCTAGCCCTTCCGGACATTCCCCAAACTTAATCTCGCAGAACCGGTAGTGATCATAGTTGCGATGAAAGAACACATTAAACCAATGCGCTACCCTGCGTTGATCTACTTCGTCTGTACGAGTATGCTTTAGACTATGCCCTACCTGCTGGCTCTCAATGTTAGCTACATCAGTCTGTATTTCACAAGTAGTGTAGGGGTAAGCCTGTTGATTAAACCAAACAACAAAGTCTTGGCAGCTAGCTTCAGATCCAAATGCTAACATAACCTTAATAGGGTCCCGCCACCCGTGGCCCTCACAGCTAGATGTAGTTAAGTACCCCCTGGCACGTAAGGCCATAACTAACGGCTTAACACCCTCTTCTATTTGATATTCAAAGTCATCTACGTATGGGCTCACAGTTAGTGCTAGATAAGGACCGTTGGGTAGTGTAGCGTTGATACGCCCGTTCCTGTGTATCCAGTTACGCTGTTTAAAGATCAATTCTACGTTTGTGGGTAGGACATGTTCGTATTGGTACTTGTGTTGATAAAGGTGTACAAAAGTAGAAATGGGCCGCATCAGATATTTAAGGTACCCTCCACCGAGCAGAGTAAATATTGGCATGGAACTTAGAGACATACTGTTAGAAAAGAAACGTAGTCCTACCCAAGAGATATCAGTTTACCTATTTGAACATTGTAACCTGCGCTGTGCCTTTTGTTGGCAGGATCACGAAGATCGTACTGGGATAGACTCTGTACGTAGTAAGCTGGCTGTTATAGAAAAATACTTTGCAGAAGAACCACGCTCGGCTGTTAGTTTGAGCATAATGGGTGGCGAAGTGTTTGACGATAAGATATTTGATCATCAGATGCTAGAGGACTTTAAGTTCCTACAGCAGGGCATAGTAGAATTGGGGGTTAAGTATAACAAAACAGTATCAGCCCATTGGGTGTCTAACCTAGTTACAACCAAGTTTGATATGATACGTGAGCTATTGGCGCACGGGCGAGGCCTAGGGCTAAAGGTGGATGTTTATACCAGCTACGACTTCCGTGGTAGGTTTAACCTAAATCAGTTCTTAGCATTTAAAGTAGGTGTTGAAGAGATGTGGGATGATATCTCAGGGGTAAGCCTTACCCTTACCAAAAACAACTGCCGTTACTTTGTTAATAAGGTTGACCCTTACTTTGATTATCTGTATAATAAGGGTGCCTATTTCTATTTTGATTTTTATATGCCTGATCAGGATGCTAATCATCAATGCCCTACAGATGCTGATCTATATTCAGTCTTTCAAAAATGTATAACGCAATACCCTAAGATAGATCCAGTAAAGAGCTGGATAGAAAACGAGTACAATCAAGCTAGTTGCCGCACTAGTCGGATGGTAAACTCTAATAACACACGCAGTACTTGTGGCGGATTTTTTGAAGCTGTACCACAAGAGCAGGTAATACAGATTTACAAGGTTGAGTTAAACTCTAAATCTAACGCAGGAATAGAGAATCACTTCCTAGAAAAATATAATTGTATCAGCTGTGAGTTTTTAGATCGTTGCAGTTTTGGGTGCTTTATGCAACATGCAGGACAGAAGTTCACGGAAGAACTTGATGAGTGTGTTTACAAGAAAACTTTTAAATTTATAGATCAACAATGACAACACATACTATATGGAAAACTGAACTAATAATTGAAGATAACTTCTTCCCTCGTCAACAACATGAAGAATTAATAAATCTTAACGTTGAAGCAACGGGCGTAGTTAAAGGGATGGATCACACTTGGTTTCAAGCACAGTTTCCTCTGCAGTATACTATGATCAATGCTATGGCAATTGAGTATGCTACATGTATTGGTGCTGATTTTAATAATTTAGAGCTTTCAAATGTACAGTTTGGGTTTACAATTAGCTACAAAGAAAAACACGTACATAGTCATCTTTATGAGCCACATCACGATTTAGTAGAGCAAAGCTATGTTAGTGCAATATATTATATTGATAGTAGTTTTACAGAAACAGGTGATTGGGTAGGTGGTGAACTTTGTATATATAATAATTTAACTTATGCAGAATATCCAAATAACGCAGTAAACATAAGACCAGTCTCAAACAGACTAATACTGTTTCCGGGATTTTTAGTACATAGAGTTAAACCTTACTTTGGTGATAAACCTCGTAGAACTATTGTTTTTGGATGGAAGGTGCTAGACCAACCTACGGACCAACCTACAATCTTTTAAATTTATAGGACATAAATATGAGCATATGAACCAAACAATATTAGAATCACCAATTACTTTCTTTAGAAAAGCTAAGAAAAATAAGATCCTATTAAATCCTATGATAATTCCTAGCAGTCTTATGATCTACCTAAAGACCACTGAAACATGCCAGCTTAACTGTAAACATTGTTTTACTAATGGTACCAACGGACGTAAGATTTATTTTGATCCAGACGCTACAATTGATTGGTTTAATAAATTACATGATATTGCTCCTAATGTTCAGGGCGGCAATATTACATTTCATGGCGGGGAGCCGTTCCTTGCACC
>SESA01000344.1_pt1 | contig 32141 bp, 21 predicted proteins | sample 3171451 | NCBI WGS metagenome assembly SESA01 (sample SAMN06051862, study PRJNA518727) | freshwater metagenome | biome: subpolar coniferous forest; feature: holomictic lake; material: water; isolation source: holomictic Lake 227, 8 m depth | place: Canada: near Kenora, Ontario | collected...
AAAACAGTAAGACTGAAAAGCCCAGGATGGATGAATTCTCAGGTATTGGAATTGAAAATTCGAGGAAAAGACTGGATTTGCTTTACGGAGACAAATATCACCTCGACATTATCGACAGCGAAGAATTATTCACCGTTAACTTATCTGTCCCGGTATGATACGATGTATTGCGATCGATGACGAACCCCTTGCCTTAAAACAGATTGCGGGGTATATTTCAAAAACTCCGTTTCTTGAACTGGCAGGTACTTGCGAAAGCGCCCTGCAGGCTCTCGAACTCTTACAGAATACTGCTGTTGATCTTATGTTTGTGGATATCAATATGCCGGACCTCAGCGGGATGGATTTTGTAAAAACCCTCGAGAATCCTCCAAAAATCGTATTTGTAACGGCTTACAGTGATTATGCCCTGGAAGGCTTCAGGGTCGACGCCATAGATTATCTTTTAAAACCCATAGGGTATGGAGATTTTCTGAAGTCGGCCAACAAAGTGAAATCCTGGTTCGAGGCCCAGCCTGTAAAACCTGCCGAAGTGACGAGCAACAAGGATTTCCTTTTTATTAAATCAGAATACAAAATACTGCGGATCAATTTCGACGATATAAAATACATTGAGGCGATGAGCGAATACATCAGGATCCACCTCATGAACTCCAAGCCGGTGATGACCCAGCTAAGCATGAAAGCACTCGAAGATCAGCTGCCCGAAGACCGGTTTATGCGGGTGCATCGTTCGTTTATCATCAACCTCTCGAAAATCTCAGTGATCGAACGAAACAGGATAGTTTTCGACGGTACTACCTATATTCCTGTTAGCGATCAGTACAAAAGCCGGTTCCAGGCATACGTCGATAAAAATTTTCTTAGCTGATAGTTGCCTTTCCCTCTTCCCTCACATCAGGGTAATCCTGTGTTTTTGTGTATATATTTCGAATTGCACATATTTCATATTTAATCCACGCCTATGCGAAGTTTTACAATTATTTTGCTGATTCTTACCGGCCTTCTCACCGCCATTCCTTCATCCGCACAGACATACAATATTATTTTAGGAAGACCAACGGCTTCTTCAATAACCATCAGCATTTTATTTGACCAGAGTGCGGATGTTTACTGGGAATACGGGACCGCGCCTGGCACATATTCGTTAACGACAAACCAGTCCCTTGCCACGAAAGACACCCCTTTAGTTACAGACTTTACCGGGCTTCTCCCCGATACGAAATATTATTACCGTACAAGATATAGGGCAGCCGGGGGGAGTAGCACATTCCTTGCAGGTCCCGAGTGCAACTTCCACACTCAAAGAGCCCCGGGGAGCGCTTATACGTTCACGATAGAATCGGATGAACATCTGTATGATAAAAAAGGCGTAAAGAACCTTTACCGGATCTCTCTTGCCAACCAGGCCAAAGACAATCCCGATTTCATGCTTTCATTGGGGGATATTTTCGGTGATGATCATCAGCCTTATTCTATCACATCTGAGGAAATGAAGACCCTGCACAGCAATTACCGCCCACTGCTCGGCAGTATCTGTCATTCGGTGCCGCTCTTCATCTGCCTTGGCAATCATGAAGGTGAAAAGGATTTTTACCTGCAACAAAACCCTCCTGAAAATCTTGCTGTTTATGCTACCTTATGGCGGAAGTTCTATTACCCTAATCCCTCGCCGGGTGGCATTTACACGGGTAATCCCGACACTGAAGGATATGGCATGGGCAATCCCGAAAATTACTATGCCTGGAAATGGGGTGATGCTCTTTTCGTGGTGCTTGATGTATACCGCTATGACAGCGATACCTCGTCTAAGCCCAAGAACTGGGAATGGACCCTGGGCTCCGCTCAGTATACCTGGCTTAAAAACACACTTGAAAACTCCGATGCAAAATTTAAATTCGTATTTGCCCATCATACACGTGGAGAAGGCAGGGGCGGGGTTACGACTGCAAAATATTTCGAATGGGGAGGGTACGAAGCCAACGGCACAAACTGGGGATTCACGGCCAACCGTCCGGGCTGGGACAAACCCATTCACCAGCTGTTAGTCGATAACAAAGTGACCATATATTTCCAGGGCCATGACCACCTGTTCGCCCATGAAGTGCTCGACGGGGTGATTTACCAGGAGGTGCCCATGCCCAGCGACTCAACTTACGAACTCGGTATGCTCGCCAATGCCGGCGCCTATGTTTCTGATACGATCGGTGGTTCCGGACATTTAAAGGTGACCGTTTCTTCATCCTGTGTGAGGGTGGATTTTGTAAGGGCGTATTTGCCGGCCGACACGGTCTCGGGCGTTCATCATAACCGGGAAGTGGGGTTCAGTTACACTCTAGGAGATTGCCCCACAGGCATAGAGATGCGTGATGCAGGATGCGGGATACAGGTTTATCCGAATCCGGCGAAAGACAGGATAAACATTGTTTTTCCTGAGGGACAAGGACCATTGCAGTTCACCCTGTTCAATACCCTGGGGCAAACTCTTCTGCAAACTAACTCCGCTTCAATCGATGTTTCGGGCCTCCCCGAAGGTCTGTGTTTTCTGCGGATGAACAGCCCCGGTTACCAGGAAACCCGTAAAGTCATCATCAAACGGTAACGCCTGTCCGGAATGAGATCTGCCTCGCTGAATGAATTTCAGAATCCACAGGTTAAAACTTCGGTTTCATTGAAAACATTTGTTATCAGCCCTTGTCAGAAATAATTTTGGCAGAATGAATATACTAAACCACAAGCTATGAAAAGAATATTGTTACTTATCGGCATTCTCCTGTGCACCCTGAGAATGCTTTCCCAGGAATCGTTCATGATCAAAACAGAGACCAGGTACTGGGATGATATAAGGACTTATGCAGGGTATACCTTATTTGGCACAAGAGGCCAGACCTACCTGATCGATTTTGAAGGCCATGTAATACATACCTGGCCCCTGGGCACAAACCCTCGTTTCACCGAAGCCGGAACCCTTCTGGATGCCGTGGGCGGCAACCCCAGCAACCAGAATGTGTGGAAAGAACTTGACTGGAACGGGAATACCGTTTGGCAGTATACCGAATCCCGCTCGAGTTATCATGGCCATCATGATTTTGTAAAACTCTTCAACCCGAAACTGGGAGATTCAACGTTCATGTTTATAGCCAACAAGGATCTTACAGCACAGCAGTGTCTTGATGCAGGATGCGATCCCTCCCATAATTATACCGGAGCCCAGATGGATGCAATCGTTGAAGTCAACAGGGCAGGAACGGTGGTCTGGGAATGGTGGTTCTTCAACCATGTGGTACAGGATATCGATCCCACCAAGTCGACTTATGGTGTCATTGCCAATACGCCGGGAAGGATCAACCTGAATCTCCGCGGAAACCCCGTCAAGAGCGACTGGATGCATTGCAATTCCCTCGATTATAACCAGGATCTTGACATGGTTGTGATCAACTCCGTTCACGGGGAATTTTATGTGATCGATCATGGAAATACCTTTCTCCCCAACGACCCTACAGGCAGCACAACCCTTGCAGCTACCACAGCGGGTGATTTCAAATACCGCTTCGGGGATCCGGCAAAATATGACCAGGGAGATCCTCCCCTCGTTCTCGACAACTGGGAAAAAGCAACTGCAGGAAACAAGCAGCTGGGAGGATCCCATGACATTCAGTGGATAAAACCAGGACTGCCCGGTGCAGGCCATTTCCTCGTATTCTGCAATGCTCAGAACCTGTTTGAACTCACTCCTCAGTCATACATCATCGAGATCAATCCATACCTTAACTCATCAGGAACAGTTACTTCAAATTTCGTAAACCCTCCCGATGCAGGATACAATATCGTTTCATCTCCCGACCCCAATCTCATGAAAGAGAACAAGAATGTATCAAAACAGATTGTGTGGAGATATTCGAGCAAGAACAATACTTCGTTTTACAGTACCATTGGTTCGGGAGCCCAGCGTCTGCCCAACGGCAACACCCTGGTGTGTTCAATGAATGATGGCCACTTTTTTGAAGTCGCTCCTATCGACACCTCCATAGTTTGGGAATACACCAACCCCATGACCCGCGACGGCATCAAGAAAATAAAGGTTGACCATTATCCCACATATAACGGGGTGTTCAGGGCCTATCGCTATGCTGCCGACTGTCCGGCACTTATAGGTCACGATCTTACACCCGGAGCCACGATGACCGGCGACCCACCTGCATACTGGACACCAGATGATATCACGGCTGTTCAGGAGCAAAGCGAGGCTCCCTCTGTGAATGATGATCTGAAACAGAATTATCCAAACCCCTTCTCAGCAGGAACCACTATAGGTTTCAATATAGCGCAGTCGGCCGAGGTAAGCCTGCTCATTTATGACCTCCAGGGAAATTACGTAAAAACCCTGATGAAAAAATACTGCAGCAACGGTAACTACTCGATTTACTGGGATGGCACAAATGACGGAGGAACCCGGGTTGCCAGCGGGATGTATTTCTATATCCTGATGGCCGACAATCGCAAGCTCAGCAAAAAAATGATCTATAACAGGTAAAACAGATATGACCGGACTATTCAGAACTGTACTCCTTTTTTCTCTCCTCTGCGGATGGGTGAGCGGGTTTGACCAGAACTTCACCGAAATTCTTGGCCGTCCGACTGCACATTCAGTAACCATAAGCATTCTGTTTGACCTTAAGGCGGATGTTTACTGGGAATACGGAACAGAAAGCGGAGCCTATACGATGAATACACCTACATCTACAACGCTTACCGATACAGCCCTGGAGGCTGTTTTTACCGGGCTTTCTCCTGACACCCGGTATTTCTACAGAACCAGGTACAGGGATGCAGGCACCTCAGGTGCTTTTCTAAGCGGCCCTGAGCACAGCTTTCATACTCAAAGGCCTGTAGGGGCATCATTCACTTTTGCCGTGGAAGCTGATCCTCATCTGGACACAAATTCAATACCTGAAGCTTATGCATTAACCCTTCAGAATATTAAGGATGAAAGCCCCGATTTCATGTTTGACCTTGGAGATACCTTCATGTCGGAGAAACTCCAGGATAAAACCCAGGCGAATATCACTGCCCGCCACCTGATGTACAGGCCATATTTCGGATCTGTATGCCATTCGACACCTCTGTTCCTTGTCAAAGGCAACCATGAGGGAGAGAACGGCTGGGCTACTTCAGGTTCACAGGCCAACCTGAAGATCATGGCGACAAACACAAGGAAACTCTATTATCCAAATCCCGTGCCTGACGGATTTTACAGCGGCGACAGCATACCAGAGCCGAATGTAGGGCTTATGCAAAACTATTATGCATTTGAATGGGGAAATGCATTGTTCATTGTTCTCGATCCATACTGGTACACCACCAGCAAGCCAGACTGGGGATGGACCCTGGGTGAAGTCCAGTACAACTGGTTCAGAAAAGTGATTGAAGGAAGCAAAGCCAGGTTCAAATTCGTATTCTGTCATCAGCTTGTCGGTGGGAACGGGAATGACGGAAGGGGGGGAATTGAATTTGCGAACTTCTTTGAGATGGGCGGATTGAACAAGGATTCGACCCGGGGATGGGAGACAAACAGGCAGGGATGGGAAAAACCTGTTCACCAGCTGATGACCGACAACCATGCCAACATATATTTTCATGGACACGATCATTTTTTCGGCAAGCAGGACCTTGACGGGATCGTTTACCAGGAAGTCCCGCAGCCTTCGTCAAAGAACATCAATAATGCAAACCAGGCATCATCATACGGCTACGTGAACGGAACCATACTTCCTGCCAGGGGTTACCTGCTGGTTACTGTCACAGATTCCACGGCCAAAGTCGATTACATAAGAACCTACCTGCCCTCTGAAGAAAACGCAACGCGAAAAAACAAGGATATTTCATGTTCTTACACACTGCATTCATATCCTGCCGGGATAGCAGAGAACACAGGTATTTACAATGAATTCAGGCTGCTGCAGAATTACCCGAACCCATTCGGAACTGAAACAACCATTGCCTATGAACTACCCTTGTCAGTCCATGTAAGCATCAGGGTTTACGACATGCTCGGTAGGGAGGTCGCAATGCTTTGCGATCAAAACCAACAGGCAGGCAAGTACACGGTAAAATTCAATCCCGGGAAAACATCATCCGCAGGCAGGGTTTATTATTGCAGGGTGACGGCCGGGGATCAATCGAAAACCATTAAAATGATTTGTATACAATAAACTGAAAGGGAGGCATACCATGACAGCCAGGATCCATAAATTTTTCGCAACAGCTTTATTGCTCATTGCAGTTTTCGAGGGCGTGAACGCTCAGAAACTTTTACCGTTCAAACTCCAGGATACGGGCCAGACAGGCAGTTTCACCACTACTGCCGGGGAAGATTCGGACTATCTGATAAATACCCCTTCTTTCACCGATAACGGGGATGGAACAATTACTGATAACAACACCGGGCTGATGTGGCAGAAGATGGACGGGGGAGAAATGACGTTCGAGAATGCAGGCACATATTGCGGGAACCTCAGCCTGGCCGGATATACCGACTGGAGGCTTCCGACCGGCATTGAGCTGTTCAGCATCAACAACTACAATTTTGTTAATCCCGCCCTGAACACTGCTTATTTTACTCAAACACAGGCCCAGTACTGGTGGAGCAGCGAAACCCAGGCCGATGAGCCGGTGAGAGTATGGGTGGTCAATGCCGGGGGAGGCATTGGTGCACATCCGAAGTCTGAGACCCTGAGCGCAGGTGGCAGCAAGCTGTTTCATACCCGGGCTGTGAGAATGGTAGTTTCCGGTACTACTCCCCTGTCACGTTTTACCGACAACCAGGATGGGACCATCACTGATCTGTATACAGGGCTGCACTGGCAAAAAATCCAGTCATCAACTACCATGAGCTGGGAAGAAGCACTTGCATACAGCAAGACAGTTTCACTAAGCGGGAAAACCGACTGGCGACTTCCGAATGTGAAAGAGATCCAGTCACTGAACGATATCAAACTGTTCAAACCATCTTTCGACAAAACCTATTTTCCGAATGTATTTTCGGGCAATTACTGGTCATCGACATCCCTCGTTCAGGCGAGCGAAAAAGCCTGGGATATCAATGTCGACTACGGCATCGTATCGTACAACCTTAAGACCATCAAAGAGAACGTTCTTTTAGTTCGGGGCGGAACCGACAACCTCAGCATGAACATCAACGAGGTCAACATACCGGGTGGCGAATATGAGATGGGCGATCATTTCGGCTTTGTAGATCCCCGTCACCCGAGTGATGAATTGCCAATACATCTTGTGAAGGTTGATTCCTTCAATATGACGAGAACCGAGACCACGAACCAGCAATTCCTGGAGTTTCTGAATGCTTCGAAACTTTCCGGAGCTATTGAAGTGATCAGCAACAAAGTGTACAATACAGGCGACACCAACCTCTTATGCTATACTCATGAATTTCAGCCATGGTACAGCATTTCGTATGACGGTACCGTGTTCTCGATGGCCGATTTCAGAGCCAGCCATCCTATGGTTGGTGTTATGTGGTCCGGAGCTGCTACTTTTTGCAACTGGCTTAGTGCACTCAACGGTTTGCAATCCTGTTACAATCTAAGCACCTGGGATTGCGATTTCACCAAGAACGGCTACAGGCTTCCGACTGAAGCGGAATGGGAATATGCCGGCCGGGGCGGGCATCTGAACCCCTACTACAACTATGAGAACGGAAATACAGTGATCGTTTCTGCCGCCAACCTGCCTAATTCAGGCGACCCGTATGAAACGGGAGATTATCCCCTGTCGACACCTGTCGGATTTTACGACGGCACATTAAAGCATAAGGCCGACTATAACTGGCCGGGCAGTATGACCGAATACCAGACCACCGACGGAGCGAATGGTTTCGGTTTATATGATATGCAGGGAAATGTATGGGAGCTGCTCAACGATTGGTACGGACAGAATTATTACAGCAGTTCTCCTTATGATAATCCGACCGGTCCGACCTCAGGATTTATCATGCCCGACGGTAAGCCTTACCGCGGAATGCGCGGGGGCAACTGGTATAACGGGTACGATACCAATGGAGTCAATGACGGGCATTCGAGGGTCTCGAACCGCAACCCATCGTATTACCGCGGTCCGCAGGACCCGAACCATCCCTGGTACCATGTTGGATTCAGGATGGTGAGGAAATATTCGACGATTATCGGGATCAGAGATGATAAGATGCAGGATGCAGGATACATGATGCTGGATCAGAATTATCCGAATCCTTTCAACAGCTCAACTACCATTAAGTATTACCTTCCATCATCCACACATGTATCCCTTACAGTGAACAACATGCTCGGTCGGCAGGTAGCCATTCTGGCGGATGGCGTGGAGAGTGAGGGTTGGCATACCCTCAGCTGGGACAGCGGCAATGCGGCAAGCGGTATTTATTTCTGCCGGCTGATTGCAGGATCTGATCCGCAGACAATTAAAATGATTTTAATAAAGTAAACATTAACAGATAAATCTCAGGCAATGAAGACAAAACTGATTATTCTGGCGATTATTCTCCTTCCCTTGTCAAGGGTTTCGGGACAAACACGCACCATGGGGCTGTTCATCAACGACAGTACGCAAACCTACATTGGTTATACTATGTTTGCGCCCAAGCAAAACACCATGACCTACCTGATCAATAATGCTGGTCGCAAGATACACGAGTGGAGTGCGAGCACTTTTCCCCCGGGCCAGTCGGTTTATCTTCTCGAGAACAGTAATCTTTTGCGGACCTGTATGACACCCAGCCAACTGGGCACCGGGGGCGGTGAAGGCGGAAGGATTGAGGAATACGACTGGGACGACAATCTGGTTTGGTCTATGGATTATTCAACGGCGACTTATATGCAGCATCATGATATCAAGAAGCTTCCCAACGGGAATATCATCATGCTGGTGGTCGAAAAGAAAACCTATGCCGAAGTACTCGCGGCAGGCTTTGATCCGAGTAAACTTGTACCTGAGATCCAGCAAAAGGGATATATGCTCCCCGACTGCATTATTGAAATTGCTCCTACCTATCCGGTTGGAGGGACTGTGGTTTGGGAATGGCATACGTGGGATCACCTGATACAGGATTTCAGTGCATCCAAGTCGAATTATGGTATTGTGGCTGCGCATCCCGAACTCGTCGATTGCGACGGGGACCACAGGAACCTTCCCCTGTTCTGGAATCATATGAACTCTATAGATTATAATGCCAGCCTTGACCAGATCGCAATGAGCGTGAGAGGGAACAGTGAGGTCTGGATTATTGATCACAGTACTACTACAGCCCAGAGTGCAGGACATAGCGGTGGCGTTCACGGCAAGGGCGGTGACCTTTTGTACCGCTGGGGAAACCCTCTTACTTATGGTGCAGGCACGGTGGCTGACCAGAAATATTTTGAGCAGCATGATGTGGAATGGGTAAAGGCAGGAAATCCCGGGGCCGGGAACCTGACCTGCTACAATAACGGCATCGGCCGCACCCCTCCGTATTCCACCGTTGACGAGATCACAACACCGGTGGATGCAAGCGGGAATTACCCGATCAGCCCGGGATCGGCATTTGCTCCTTCGGTATTTACCTGGGACTATACAGCCTCACCTCCTGAAGCATTGTATTCTGAGAACATTTCGGGTGCCCAACGCCAGCCTAACGGCAATACGATCATTTGCGAGGGCGGTCACGGAGATTTCACCGAAGTGACAACAGCAGGCCAGATCGTTTGGAGATACCTTTGTCCGGTCGATGACCATGGCCCTATGACTCAGGGGGACCCGATTCCTATCAACCCTGTAAGGCCTGGTGAAACCATGAACCAGGTGTTCAGGATTTACCGTTATGCCCCGGATTATCCCGCATTCACAGGCAGGGACATGACCCCGGGTGCCTTTATCGAACTGTATCCTAATGGTACCGGGGATATTTCCTCGCAAAACTCAGGATTGTTCCGCCTTGATCAGAACAGTCCGAATCCCGCAACTTCCGCAACAACGATACGTTTCGAATTGTTTGCATCAGCAACTGTGAGTTTAACTCTCAGGGATATCACGGGAAGATCAGTGGCTGTAATTGCCGAAGGCACGAAGGATGCAGGTTCTTACACTGTTAAACTCGATGCAGGCAGGTTTACAGCCGGTTCATATTTCTATACCCTTACAGCAGGTGGTGTCACCGAAACCAGACGGATGATAGTTTTAAGGTAAATTCCCTATTTGATAAGCCCAAGCCCTTCAAGTGCGCCGGCATCTTTAGGCCGCATGAGAAGGGCTTTGTTAAACAACACCTGTGCCTCGCGCAGCTTGCCCAGCTTGAAATTAGTCCAGGCGTAAAGGATCATCGCATCAAAATCAAACGGATAAAGATTAACGACCTTTTCAAGATATTTTTCGGCTTTGGCATAATCTTTCCTGCCGTAAAAAATCGATCCCATGCGGTAATTCACCAGTGTATTCTGGGGATCAATGGCAAGTACGGCGTTGTATTCAGAGATAACCTGGTCCCAGTTACCTAGTGCTGATGCAGGATTGGCAAAACCGATCTTTGCCTCAATTGAGTAAGGTTTCAGCTTTATTGCTTTTTGATAATATGCGGATGACTCGGTAAATTGTCCGGCAAGGTAAGTGACCCATCCCAGCCTGAGGTTGATCTCATAAGAGTCTTCCTGATAGATTGCCTTCATGGAGGTAATAGCATCTGCGAAGTTTCCCCTGGATTCAAAGGAATAGCTTTTTGAAAATCCTTCCTGCAGGGCTGAATTCGATAATTGGGCGTATGAGCTGGTCGAAAGTAAGATGAAAAGCGAAATAGCGAAATGGCGAAATGGCGAAATGGCGAAATGGCGAAACGACGAAATCGGTAGCCATTCGAATGTAAATGATGTTTCGCTTTTCGCTTTTCGCTTTTCGCTATTTTCTTCAATTTCGCTATTTATTTTTTTTAAAGTTTCCATGTTATTCCTCCTATGATTGAATTTGTATTGTATGGATTATATTGTACCTGCTGGATCTCCTTGATCTGGTGGGTTTCTGAATTGAACTGTTTAATGTAATAATACTGCTGGCTCTCCTTGCGAAAATACTGGTAAACCAGCGAAAGCTGAATGTGCTTACTCAGCACAAAGGTCAGTGTGGCCCCGGCCCTGTAATCGATCTTATCACTGTTGTTATACACAATAGCTCCGTTGCCGATGTTGGCATTGGTGTAATCCCCGTAATTAAAGTTTGCTTCGGCCCAAAGCCAGGAACATAACCTTCCTCCCAGGACCTGGCTCAGCAATAGACGCTGGTCGCTTCCCTGGAAGAATCCTGTGGCCGATGTCACTCCATAAAAATCAAGGGTTCCGAGGGGGAAATAAGTCAGGGAGGCCCCGGCCTGATACTGTGTCTTTCCGTTCAGGTTCGACCAGCTGCCAGCTATTCCAATTCTGAAACGGCCCAGGTCTTTTGAAACACTCAGTGCAGCCACGAAGTTATTAAAGGAAGTGTCTTTCTGAGTAAACGAATATACAAGCGAAGGGTACTTGAACATATGGTAGGTCTGATCGCTTTTCAAATAATATAGCGTATCGCTGATGCTGTCGGTGCGGTAAGAAGTATTGACCATCGCGTACTTTACATTGAGCCAGTGAACCGCAGGCATGATCCTGATCCCCCAGGGAAGTGTTATTGTCGCACCCAGGTATGCCTCATTTTGCTTCACATTGTATTTAAAGGCAGTATCGTGCACTTTAAAGGGAAATGAATAAAAATAATCATTGCTGAATTGCCTGTACGAAATACTGTCAAGTTTAGCTTCCCCCTTTCCGTACTGCACATATTTTGTTTTTGCAAAGTTCAGGTAGTTATAGGCAATGCTGAAACTGAGACAGTTCGAAACCCTGAGCGTCAGCCCCAGGCTTCCGTAAAGATTATTCCCGTATAGATCCTGTTCCCCGTAAATACTGTCGGGCCCCATCAGGGTCGACAGATTGGTCGGGTTCCTGTCACTGCTGAGGGTGTAACCGCCTTCAAAATGCACCTGCTGAAGAACGCCGGGTTTTGAATATGCTGAATCCCATTCTTTCGCTGAGGCTTTCGGCCTTAGAAGATTTGCTTCATCAGCCTGGTTTGTCAGCAAATAAGCATTGTAAAGGTAATTTGTCACAAAAGGGTCAGTCGAATTGAACTGCCTGGCCTTTTTCAGGTGGGTTACAGCAGGAAAATATTCCTTCACCTGGTAATAGGAAATCCCCATCCGCACCCTGAGATAATAATAATCTATGTCCTGTTTCAGAGCCTGCTTGCCAACAATGATCACACTGTCCCATTTCTGTTCGGCATAACAACGGTAAGTCAGCATATCGACTGTTTGGAAATCGAGCCTGGCGGCTGAAAATCCGGGCGTAGCCATCCGCAGTAAAAACAAAAGAAAGAAAAGGGCATTGAGTTTTCTCATCGCGGAATTACAATTTGTACTTCGGTCATTTTTCTGTTCTCTTGGATGCTGAATTTCTCCAATCCCTGCGGACCGATATACATTTCACATTCCATGTGCCTGATTTCTTTGCCTGCGATGCTTGCCGAACTTGTTGATCTGAGGCTGATCCCGGTTTGGTTAAGGGAATCTTCTATGCCTACATAATTAAGACTGTACTCCGACCTGATGAAAAGGAAAAATGGAGCGGCAAAATCCTGGACCAGGCTCAGAAAACGGTTGCTGAATGTATAGATAGGGTAAACATCTTTCACCAGCAGGGCGGGATAATACCCCATCATGACCTTGTATGCTCCCAGGAAAAAACGGAACAAAAGGGATGTGCGGTCTCCTTCGAAATGGGTGAAATAATGAATGTCTCCGTCATTGCGGAACCACGCCCTGGAACCTGACTTTTCACAAAAAATACAGCTTGTGTTCAATGCGCTCAATTCAATTTCCCAGTTGAGGGTATATTCCTTTTCTCCTTGCTGCTGAACAATAAGGCTGAGTTTCTGACCGGGAATAAAATGAAACGCTTTTTCGAGCGAATTATTCCTGTTCATATTGGAAACGATCACTCCGCTTACTGGATTTTCCCAGGATCTGAGTTCGAACAGATTGTTCTGATGCCGGATGTAATGACTGATCGGATAATCCAGTGTTTTGGAACCGATATAGGGTGTTGATTGTATCTGAAAGTGGATGTGCGGTACGGGTGAACGCCCTGAATTGCCGCAGCTTGCGAGGACCTGGCCTTTCTTCACCGTGTCTCCTGCAGCAACCTTGAAACTGCCTTTTTTCAGATGCGAAAGTTTCGAAAAAAGCTGTTCTCCGTGACGAAGCACCAGGGTGTTGCCCCAGTTGTGCTCGAGGTCGACTTTACCAATACTGTTCTCTTCGACATCGTCGAGGATCTCTTCAACCCTTGCGTCGGCCGGGGAAAGAACCGGTTTGTTATAACAATAATAATCTTCGCATTCATCCCCGCTTCCGCTGTATGTAAGGCCTTTCTCATCGGTGATCTCGAAATCCCATGCATGTTTCCATTCGCCCTGGTGAGTCAGTTTTCCGTTATGCCCCTGGCTTACTTTCCATTCGCCCCAGAATGGCAGAATAAAAGGAAAGTATAAGGCTTTCCCGAAACGCTCCCTGTAATTCATATGGGCATACAGGTTTTTCTCAGGCGAAAACTGCTGGTAGCTTACAAGCTCCGGTTTGTCGAAAAAGCGTTCACGGAACTTGAGGGAATAGAGAAATAACAACACTACCATATTGAAAGGCAGGGAATAAACTGAGAGCTGGAACATTGAAAAGATGAACTGTGTGCTTGTGAGGATGATTGAAATCAATGGAGTAAGCAGGATCACCCAGAGAAACGACCAGCGCGATGGGATGATAAAAAATCCTCCAATGCCGATGGCCGTAAGGATAAAGTTGAAGCCGATATAGCTGTAACTGAGTTCCTGGATATTGGCTCCGATGAAACTATAATAAGCATAAGCCGAAAAAAAACCGACCAGCGAAAGCATGAAGGCAATCCTCGAATAGATCAGAAGTCCTGCCGCAACAAGTATTCCCGCAAACAGATGATACTGGAAAAAGATCGCACCGAGTGAAGTAAAATACATCCTCACCGATTCGTGTATCCCAAGGTTGGTAAGCCAGTTATAGGAGGCAACCATATCGTGCCCGCCCAGGCTGAACATCTCGTTGGTCATGTAAATGCCGCGCTCGCTTACATGAAGAGCGGTAAACTGCCTCGTGGCCAGGCTCACCAGCCAGGTGCCCAGCAGGAATGAAAGGCTCAGGAAGGGCAGGCCGTACTTGCCTACGACACCTTCAACGAAAAGCGTAAGAAAAAGCGTAAGTAAGGACGCGAAGATAAGTACGATAAAAAATGCGGTGTTGGGCGCGTAATACACTCCAAGGCCAAGGCCCACCAGAAGGCTGTTAAACCCGTAATACCCTTTCGTAATACTCTGACGGTTAAGGCCGATCAGATAAGCCAGGACATTCGTCACCATTACTGCGATAATCCCGCTCAATCCTGCCCAGAAATCGAAAAAAGTAACCGTGATCAGGATAAGTGCAAAGATCAGGTTGTTTGAAAAGAAGATCTGGGTATAGCTGTTGACTACACTTGAAAGAAATGAGGGAAAGATGGTTTTCAGCTTCTGCACTTTCAGATCTTTTTTTCGGCCTGCAAAATTATAGTTTAAATTTCAGAAGATGGGCAGGAACTTTCTCCATGCTGTTCATATTGTCGAGAGTCTCGCGAAGGCGGATCAGGTGTGGCTTTTCATCCATATCGATCAGCACTACGTTGGGTCTCAGGGCAATAAATTGCATCCACTGGGTCATGTTGTAAGCGCCAACATTATGCAGCACTACATTATCACCTTTATTCAGCAGCGGAAGGCTCACACTTTCGCGGATTACGTCTATGTTCATGCACAGCGGACCGTAAACGCAGGTATCTTCAGAATACTGGGTAAACTCCTGGGCCGGACTGATCCTATGGTCATACCAGAACGAGGTGAATAATATGTTCACCCCGATGTCGAGAATGGTGTTGCGGCGGCCTGTGCTCGAGCGTTTGTTCGAGATCACCGATCCCAGCAGGTAACCTGCTTCATCGACCAGCGCCCTTCCTGTTTCAAGAATAAGCAAAGGCAGTTTATCTGGACTGAAATTACTGTTTACAAGGGCAGTGGATATGGCTTCAGCAAAATCCTCAAACGTCGGGTTGGTATCGGATCCCGGCAAATACGAACCCTTCAGGGTATTCTTGGATGCAAATCCGCCCCCGAGGTCTATATATTTTATTTCGTGCTTGAATTTCTTTTCCACCGACAAAGCAAGTTCAGCAAGTTTAGAAGCCGCTATTCCATAAGCCGATGGAGCCAGCATAAAAGTGCCGATATGGCTGTGAAGTCCAACCAGTTCCATTTTTCCCGAATGCATGATCTTGTTGATTGCATCCCAGGCCTGCCCGTTTTCATAGTTGAAACCGAAACGGTCCCACATAGGATATACACCGGTATCCATGTTCACCCTGATTGCAACCCTCGGACGGAGCTCAAGATTTTCGGCAAGTTCGGCAATGGTATACAGTTCATCGAGGTGGTCAATATGGATCAGGGAATCGTGTTTAATGGCTTTGGTGAGATCCTCCTCGCTCTTTTCAGGGCCGTTGAAAATGATCTTCTTCCCGTCAACCCCAAGGCTGAGGGCTTTGTCATATTCAAATCCCGAAACTACCTCAGCCCATGAGCCTTCCTGGTGGAAGATGCTGCATACCGCATTCAGGTAATTGGTTTTATAAGACCAGGCAAACTGCACCCGCGGATAACGGGATTCAAAAGCTTTTTTGGCTTTTTTTATAGTACTGCGAATGGTTTTCTCGGAAATCACAAACAGGGGTGATCCGTATTCTTTGATCAGTTTTTTGACAGCCACTCCGTCGATGTGCGTGAAAGGCTGGTATTCAGTGCGGGTTCCGAATTTGTTCGGCATACCGGTTTCAAGCTTCTTGATCACCGGGCGTTCATATCGTTGTTTTGACATAAGTTTGTGTTATTATTTGATTAAAGGTTTGAAGGTCTGAAGAAATGAAGGTCTGAAGAAATGAAAGATTGATTTATTATTTTCATTCTGCCATTTTATAATTCAATCCTTCTATCCTTCTATCATTCAGTCCTTTCTTTAAAGTTCTCCATAAATGCTGATCTGCTCAAACTCTTCCCTGTCAACAATCATATCCCAGGAATAGCGTATGAACATTTTACCGACTGCATATTCAGTAAAGGGTTTGACGGTTTTGCCGAGGGCCAGGTTTACCAGGGCTTCGGGGATATTTTGTCCCACCCCGACTGCAAGGTAGATCCAGGCGGGAAGGCGTGGGTTGATCTCGAGAAGATAAAGTTCCCCATCCTTGTTTTTCATAAGTTCCAGCTCAAACCCGCCCCTCCATTTGGTATTCCTGAGGAATTTCCGTGTCATATCAAGCATTTTTTCATCTGAAATACTTATACCTCCCCAGGCTTTGCCTTTATCGGTTATGTACTGTTTACGCATAGGTACTGCCGCAATGGTCTTCCCTTTGCCATCGCCAAGCCCTGTCACATTGAATTCGGTACCGTGAATAAATTCCTGGATGATGATCGGAAGCCCCCATTTGGCGCTGATCTTGTTGAAATAGCTCTTGACCTGTTCAATGCTGTAGGCTATCGAAGCATCATAGAACTTTCCTTTCACAATCATCGGAAAAGCAAATTCCGAAGGCAGGCTGTGAACTGTATTCAGATCATAAAGCACCTTGCTCTTGGGCACGTTGATGCCGTATTTCCTGCCGAAATCGTTCAGATTGACCTTATGCCGTTCTTCAAATTGGTGCAATGTAGGAAGGAACATATGAATACCCATATCCTTAAGCTTATGCTCAAGCTTGATAAAAGGATAGAGCTCAGCATCAAAATTTGGAATGATCACATCCAGCTTTTCCTTCTCATGAATATAGAGCATCCTTTCAAACAGCAGGTCAATACCGGCTGTGGGATAGGGAATGGAGTATGTGTGGTCGACCAGGTCATGCATGTAAATGCCGGGCTCCAGGGATTCATACGACAAACCGATAATCCGGGTGTCGAATGATTCTGCCTCCCTCAAAGCCCTGATCACCGACACTCCGGGGCCCGGACTATCAATGGCGTTGAGGCCGGTGACGGCGATATTAAGCTTTTGCTTTTTCATAGCCTTCGAGCAGATTATTATGTGAAAGAATATCCAGGAAATCCTGGAAGTCTTTTTCAAGGGTCTGTTTGTCGGTACTGTACTTCCCAAGGATGACATCGCTGATCTGATTGAAATTTTTCTCATCACGAAGGAGATTCAGGATCTCGACCCCGATCGGGTTGACAGAGAAGGATTCGCCGGTCACGGGATTGAATAGCAATCCTGCTTCACTCACGGCCACATTTTTTTTAAGTTTCATAACAAGGGGTTTTTCATGCTGCAATATTACAGCGCTCCTCCGCCCCCGGCGTTATGAAATTTTCGGAATGATGTATAAGATTTTATTTAGGGATTAGGGGCTGGGGATTGGGGGATGGGGGTTGGGGATGGGGGTTGGGGATGGCTGACCAGCACCTTTCCCTGGCTGCATCAGGGCTAAGTGAGTGAACAGAGATTTGGGAAACTGTTAAGGGTAGACAAAAGGTGAACTCACTTAGAACGTAGCGGCCAGGGTAAGAGTGCTGGGAGGCAAACCCGCTGAGCTCTCTTAGACCATAGCAGCCAGGGTAAGAGTGCCGGGAGGCAAGCCCGCTGAGCTTACTTAGACCGTAGCCGCCAGTGCAAGAGTGCTGGGAGGCAATCGAAAAACCAACAACCAACAGCCAATCACCAAGAGCCAACAACCAATCACTAGACCCCGTCCAGCGACCTCCGGTCGGCAATCGGGTTGGCTTTATAATCGGTCACTGAAACCCCGGTTACTGACTTAAACTGTGTGCTGAGGTACTGCACGCTGCTGTAACCCATCATGTAGGCAATTTCGCTTAGGGTCAGTTCACCGTATTGTATGAGTTCCTTAACCTTTTCTATTTTATGAAAGATGGTGAACTTTTCGAGGGTGGTATTCTCATGCTTTGAAAAAAGTGAGGAAATATAGGGGTACGACATGTCGAAGCGCTCGACCAGGTAGTCTGAATTGCGAACCATGGCATTATAGGTCGAATGGTGGATCAGCTCGATCATTGCCTGCCTGATCTGTTCAACCAGGACCTTTTCCTTGTCGAGGATGATCTCGAAGCCCGATTCGGCAAGAATTTTTTCAATGGATTTCAGGCTTACTTTTTTCGGGTCGTATGAGAATTCAAGGGTTCCGAGTTTAATATCATGAATCTGTATCCCGTCGATGTCAAGCTCCTTCCTGAGAAGCCTTACACAGCAGTTGCAAACCATGTTCTTAAGCTGAATGGTTTTTCTCACAAGGGCTGCTTTCTTTTTTACTGTCATCGGTCTGGGTCCCGGGAATTGTTCATATGCAGGTTTATAGTATTTAAAATTACTCTATTTCCCGGTATAATCCATAAAGAATGGGATTGCCCTGCCTTACCCTGAACGACATCGACCTGATCACGATATCCTGCTTCATGGGGTTCCATATAAAACCCTGTACGCTCAGGTAATGATGTCTCCAGTCAATATCGGCCAGCCTTAATGAACAGAAGACCCTCCTGAATTCACCCGGTCGGCCCGGGCCTATGGCTGTGTTCCTCAGCAACAGCAACTCCTGTTTACTGTATATACCGAGCTGCAGCCAGGCCCCGCTGAATTCTTCAGTGGTTTCAACATCGGCAATAATGTCGATAATATCATTTTTATGACGGCAGATGTCCCTGAGGGAAACTTTAAAACCGGGACTGAATTCGGTGCCTTCCAGTCGGTAGACCGGGGAGCTGAGGTCAGTTGCAGTATACCAGCAGCTGTTTGGCCATAAATTGATCCAGGCGGTACTGTTCGAAATGAAATCGGCCGCGGAGCTGAAATAACACTCGTTTATCAGGCTGGCACTATCCCTGCCGAACACATACAGGTCGGCTTCATTGAACCGCTTATGCACAAGCAGTGAGGGGAACTTCGACAGGATCACAGCATAGTCAGAGGGATTTGCATTAGACACACAGCCGTATATAAAATACTTCGCCCGGCATGTATCTGTCATATTCGCTATTACAGGAGGCTCCGACACATCATGCAAGTAATCGACACTGAACTCACTAAGGCCCGGTTTCTCCAGGAAGTACATGCTGGAACTTCGCTGGGTGTCGATCATTATAAAGCAGGAGGAACGGCCCAGGGAATCGGCTTCTGCTTTTGCCCCGGTGAGGATGTCGCGGTAAGGTGAGGAATAGAAGAGCCGGTAATGCAGGCGTTCGGTGATAAGGGAGGGAATGATGAGCAAGGCACACAGTATTACGAGAACTATCTGCTGCCAGGGTTTGTCAGTGTTGGCGCAGAAGAACAGAAGAAAGAGCAGGAACGGAAAAGAAAAGATCAGGACCGAAAACTGAAGAACCGGATTAACATAAACCGAGTAAAGAAAGCCGGTAAGAAGGGGTATGAAAAACCAGGTGAAAGATACAAGTACCAGGCGATAATCGGTTTGTTCCCCCTTTTTTCTCCAGGTAATGGATAAAACCAGCAGTAATACCACGAGCGCAAGCACAAACCAGGAGAACTGGAAAACATAGCTCAGGTAATCGAGAATGAAGTCAGGACGGGGTTTGCCGAGCCATCCCCCTATCCCTCCTTTTTTCAGCTGCCCGAAAAAGATTGGAAGATGCGGTATATAGAGCAGGAAGATCAGTAGCCAGGACAATACAAATGAAAGGCGGCGGGATTTTTCAATGAGGAATAACCCGGTGAGGCCGGCAATTCCGCAGAAAAGAAGAGAAAAATGATGATTATAGGCGCAAAGGGCCGATGCAATCACATACCCGAGAAGATTCAGAAAATACTTATGCCGGGGTGTGAGGATGAGGTTGGTCCAGAAATACACCATCAGCAGGACAAAAAACAATCCGCTGGCATAAGGCCTGGCAATTTGCGAGTACATCACAGTGTATTGCAGGAAAGCCAGGAAGGAAGCACAGATAAGTCCGGCAGCAGAGCTGAACCATTTTTTCCCGATGACCCAGCACAGGTATACCGAAGCAAGCCCGCAAATTGTAAACGGCAGTTTGACCATGACTTCCGAAGGACCAACCAGTTTTATCCAATAAAATAAAAATACCTGGACTCCTGCAGGATGCCCATCCTCCAAAACTCCTTTTTGGATCAGGTCGTGAAAATTACCAAAGCGGGTCCGGATCAGGGCGCTCAGTTCATCATGAGTGAACGGAATGCTGCCGTAATCATAGAACCTGAGCAAAGCCCCAATGAAAAGGATGAAAAAAATAAGCAGATGATCGGTTTGGATGTTCTTCAGGGCCTTCATTTCGTCAACCAAAATACGAAATTCCGGATTACCCTATCCGGCTTATCCTTCTCAGAGAGTCACGATCAAGCAGCCTAAGCTCTTTATCGTTGAACTCTATGATGCCGTCATGTTCGAACGACCTGAGGATCTTTACGGCGCTGTCGCGCGACATGGCCGAGAGGTCGGCAAGGTCCTGCTTGCTGAGGAGCATCGGAAAGTGATCTGCACAAAAAATATCCTCGAAGAGGTATAGCAGGGAATCGGCCATCCGCCCTGGCATCTGTTTCTGGGTAAGATATATAAGCCTGTTATAAACATTCAGTGTGTTGCGGCTGAAGTCTTTCATAAACTCCTCTGCAAAGCGGTTGTTGCGGCGGATGACTTCCTTGAACACGTTGAGGTCAATAAAACAAACCGAGGATTCCATCAGTGCCATTACGGTGTAATGATGCATCTGGTCAAGGTAAATCCCCGGTCCACCAATAAAATTTGTAGGCCTTACAATCCTGAGGATGGCATTCCTGTTTTCAATGCCTTCAAGATAAAGTTTGGCAATTCCGGAATTCACCGAGATCACATGGGTCATCTGGGTGCCCTGTTTTCGTATCGTTTCTCCTGGTTTAAACACAACATTAAGCCGGTTTTTCTCGACCAGTTCCAGCTCTTCATGATTAAGAAGATTGAACAGGGTCGATTTGCACGAGCAGTTCAAACAACTTCTTACAGGTTTGTCAAGATATTCCAGCATGCTGTAAAATTAAAAAATATTGACATATCTCAATATGAAATGGGAAATTTTTCCGGATATCAGGGGCTAAACAGCCGGGCAGCCAAGGTATTATTCCATACCTTTCTGAAGAAACACGGTCTTTAATTGAAGTAGTTTTGGTACGCAAATAAAATGCCCTTACAATACATGAAAAAAAGCGATAAAGAAACGCGGAGAAATTTCCTGAAAATTGGCATTGCCGCTGGTGCCACAGCGTTGGTTGGTACAGGAGGCAAGGTGTTTTCTGCTATGTCGGGAAACACAGCCAAAGCGGAAACTGGCGTAAAGGAAAAAGTACTTACTGCCGACGGGAAAATGGTAGAGGTCGACAAGGCCCATCTTTGTGAAGGATGCGTCAGCAGCAAGGAGTCCAGGGAAGGCATCCCAAACAAAAAAATGGTGATGGTGATCGACCTGGCTAAATGCCGCAATGCCAGGAAATGCCTTGAAGGATGCCAGGAGATGCACCACCTTCCGCCCCATATGGACTGGATCAAGTTTTACCTCATGCGCGACAGCGCCGACACAGCTCCATACTGGTTCCCCAAGCCCTGCCTTCACTGCAACAATCCTCCCTGCGTTAAAGTTTGCCCGGTCGGTGCCACGTTCAAGCGTACCGATGGTATAGTGCTGGTCGACAATGAGCGCTGCATCGGCTGCAAATTCTGCATGGCTGCATGCCCATATTCCTCCAGGGTATTTAACTGGGAAGAGCCTATGATCGACAAATCGAAGATCACGAAACCCTATTCCCCCGAAACAAGCACACCGGCCAGGCTGGGAACAGTGAGTAAATGCGACTTCTGTCCCGATATGGTCAGGAAGGGTGAACTTCCCAGTTGCGTTACATCTTGTCCCAACGGGGTTTTCTGGTATGGCGACAAAAACGAAGATTCAGTGACCAATGGCACAGAAACAGTAAGGTTCAGGGAATTTCTCCAGGACAGGGCTGCATACCGGTTCATGGAAGAACTCGGGACCGAGCCGAGCGTTTATTACCTCCCGCCTGTAAACAGGGCATTTGATTACAACGTTGGCTTTGAGAACCTGAGTCCCGAAGAAGTTGAACTTTACAAAAATGAAGCAAATATCACCAACTGATTGCAGCCATGAATATTGATGAAAAAACACTGAAGAACCTGAACGAGTTCAAACCCCAGGTAGAAACAATTTCGAAAAGAGGAGTCGTTCTGATCATTTTCCTGCTGGCTGTCATATCTGTTGGAATCTACGCCCTGTATATACAAATCACAAGGGGCCACATAGTCACAGGCATGAGAGATAATGTAGTTTGGGGATTATATATTGTGAACTTCATCTTTTTCATCGGGATCAGTTACGCCGGCGCGCTGATTTCAGGGATACTGCACCTGCTTCGCGTTCCCTGGAGAACACCGATCATTCGCATGGCCGAGATGATCACTGTCATTTCAACCCTTATCGGGCCTTCCTATATTCTCCTTTGCATCGGCCGTCTCGACAGGCTTCCGAACCTGATACTCTTCGGGAGGATACAGTCTCCAATCGTATGGGATGTGATAGCGATATCGACATATCTCTCGGGCAGCATCATCTTCCTGTACCTGGCCATGATCAGGGATATGGCTGTAATGCGCGACAATCCTGTAAAAAAATGGAAATGGAGAAACCCGCTTTACCGGTTTCTGTCGGTCAGGTATGAAGACACTACCAAACAAAGGGAACTGCTGAACATCTGCACCGACCTGCTTTCGATTGTTATTATTCCCCTTGCTATCCTTGTGCACTCAGTACTCGCCTGGATCTTCGGTATGACCCTGAGGCCTGGCTGGCACAGCACGATTTTTGCTCCCTATTTTGTCGTGGCAGCCGTATATTCGGGAACAGGAGTGCTTATCATGGTCATGTGGGTATTCAGGAAAGTATATAAACTTGAACACCATATCACCAAAATTCATTTTAATTACCTGGCCATTATTATGATCATTCTCGGTGCCCTGTATGGTTATTTTACCTTCAGCGAATACCTCACAAGCTGGTATGGTTCTATTAAATGGGATATGGAGGTTCTTTACCGTCTCTTCAGCTTCGATGAATTCTTCGGGATGTTTTTCTTTTCTGTTTTTATCGGGGTGCTCCTTCCCATTATCATCGTGACCGTGCCGAAGTTCAGGAACATCAATTCTATTGCCTTTGCTGCTACGATTGCTGTTTTTGCACTCTGGATAAAGAGATACCTGATCATCATCCCCACCCTGGAATCCCCCCTGCTCCCGGTTCATGACCTGCGGCCCGAGTACGTCCACTATTCTATTACCTGGGTGGAATGGGCCCTGACTTTTGCAGGCGTGGCCTTGTTTATCCTTCTCTTTTACCTGTTCTCCAAATTCATCCCCATTCTTCCGCTCATGCATCACGGGGAGGAAAAAGACTATTCCAGGCTAAGAAAGAAAGTATACGAGAACCAGATGAAAAAACTTATCAGCATCCGAAAAAAAGCAGATTCGGTTACAGCGGTCATAATACTTCTTATCCTTTCCTTTGCTGCTTTCCCCGCCAGGGCCCAGGATTCTGAAACCGCTGTATCAAGGCTTAAACTTGATTATTTTTATAAGTCTGGCAGTCGTGTTTTACAGGCAAAGCTCGTTAAAAAGACAGAGAAAAAATACAGGCCTGTTGAAGGAGCAGATTTGTCTTTTACATATACGCTGGGCAAGGAAATCAAATCACTTGGTTCGGCAGCGACCAATGAGAAGGGACTCGCATTTCTGGATGTTCCCGAGGAGATCTTCAGCACTGGGGGAGATAAAGGCTTATATACCTTTTCAGCTTCTTACAAGGGCGACAAAACTGTTCAGCCTTCCGAGAGCTCCCTTTCGGTTCGCAATGCCTCAATAGAAATATCCTTTTCCCTGAAAGACTCAGTCAAACTGGTCAATTGCAAGGTTTTTGAAAAAGACAAGGATGGAAAGACAATACCTGTTGGCGATGTCAAAGTGATGTTTTATGTCCCCCGTACTTTTTCTCTGTTAAAAATCGGCGAAGGCACACTTGCAAACGGGGAAACAAGCGCAGGTTTTCCCGTTACACTTCCCGGCGATACAGCAGGGGTTCTTACAGTGGTAGCCAAAGTCGAGGACAACGAAGTATACGGGAACCTGGAAGCAGGAAACCAGATCAACTGGGCTAAACATCTTATTGTCGAAAAAACTGTTCACCGCGGATTAGGTGATACCAATGCACCTCTGTGGATGGTTTATACCCTCATTGTACTTTTATCCCTCGTTTGGTTTCACTATCTTTATGTCGTGATTACAGTTTTCCGGATCAGGTATCTCGGAAAAAAACTAAGGGGGAAGCAAGATGTCAAGGTCACCGCCTGAACCTTTTTGTGAATGCAAAAATCAATAACACATAAATTAATAGTAACCATTAAAACTAAAACAAATGAAAAACACAATTATCCGTTCAGCGATCATCGTTCTTTCTCTGACAGCCTTTTTTGTTACTGCACACAGCCAGGCTGCATGGACTGCCCCGGCAGCTGCTTCCGGCGTAAAAAATCCCACACCGGCCAATAAAGACAACGTGGCCACAGGGAAAGACCTCTATGCAAAACATTGCAAATCATGTCATGGTGCAGCCGGACTGGGCGATGGCCCCAAGGCAGCTACTCTCGATGTTTCCTGCGGAGATTTTACAGCCAAAGCCTTCCAGGCCCAAACAGACGGCGACCTGTTCTTTAAGGTTTCAGAAGGAAAAGGCAAAATGCCGGGATTCAAGAAGAACATTCCTGATGATAAAGACCGCTGGGCTCTCGTCAATTACATGAGGACCTTCAAGAAATAGTCATTCCTGATGTTTCTTCCGTTGGCCTGCGGATAAAAAATTCAGGCCGCTTTTTCTTTTCATCCCTTTAAAAGGAGGTATCCATGTCGGCACAAAATGTTACCGAAAGCCAGAACTATGAGTCGATCTATTCAAGGATCTCGGAACTGGAATCACGCATCGCGGGCCTCGAAGAAGCTCTGCATTTCAAACAGGTGACCGGCGGCTTCAAGGCTCAGCAGGGAACCGCTCCGGTTCGTGACGACAGCGAATTCATACAGGTCGACAAACTTGTTCTTGAGTCAAAAATCGGGGAGTTCGGGTTCACCTGGCTGGGAAGCCTGGTACTGCTTTTTGCAATCGCTTTCCTGATGACCTTTATCACCAAACAAGGTTCCCCGATGCTGGCAACTATAATAGGTTATGCCTGTGTGGCCGGAGTTTTTCTGACTACTTACCTGATCAGAAAATCCCTTGAACATCTTGGTTTTATGCTGAAAATCAGCGGATACCTCCTGTTATATTATATTACTTTCAGGCTTTTCTACTTTTCGGCCCAGCCTATTCTCACAAATAAATTTTTCGAGGTAGCCCTGCTGCTCATAGTCTCGGCCTTCCAGCTCATTTTTGCTTTCCGCAACAAATCTGAACTGATGACTTCTCTCGCCCTTATCCTCGTGCTGGTGACATCCATCTTCAGCGACAGCCTACATTACAGCCTGGCCATGGTCACACTCACATCCGCAGTAGGGTTATATGGATTCTGGAAAAACAACTGGACACGTACACTGCTGCTCAACATCTGGCTGGTATACCTGTTTCACCTGAACTGGCTCTTCGGAAACCCGCTTGCAGGGCATGATTTTGCTGCTTTATCCACACATCCGTACAGCCTTATATACCTGTTCATAACCGGAGGTATCTATTCGGTAACCGCCCTGCTTGCCAATAACGAACGCTTTCCCCTCAGTACCATCAACTCCATCGTGGTATGCAATGCAATCGCTTTTTCCATGGTGGCTTTCATTGCAGCAACCGTGCTTTTCCCGAACAATTATGTGGGAATGTTCGGCTTGATCACCCTGTTCTGCATCTCATATTCGGTAGTGCTGGAGATCATCCGCCGGAACCCCTTCATCCCTTCACTCTTTGCCTGTTTCGGCTTTATGGCCCTCAGTGTCTGTGTTTACGGCTTCGCCGGACTGCCGAACGTTTATTTTTACCTGGCCCTCCAGAGTTTCATGGTCGTATGCATTGCTTTATGGTTTGGATCGAGGATCATCACCATGATGAATACTCTGCTTTTTGCAGTAATTCTCCTGATGTACATGTTCACCGCTCACCCGGTCAACCTGATCAGCTTCACCTTTGCGCTCGTAGCTTTCGGATCGGCAAGGATCATAAACTGGAAAAAGGAAAGGCTCACCCTTAAAACCGACCTGGTCAGGAATGTGTACCTATTTTCGCTTTTCTTCGTTATGCTGTATGCCTGCTATTATGCATTTCCCGCCAGGTACGCTGCCATCTCCTGGGCCAGTGTGGCTGTCCTGTACTTTATCCTCAGCCTGATTTTGCACAACACAAAATACCGCTGGATGTCTGTTGCCACTCTCATCGTTACGGTATTATACGTTTTTATGGTCGATCTCGCACAGCTCGAGGTCGGTTACCGGGTTGTGGCATTCCTGATACTCTCGGTCGTCTTGTTCGCCGGCTCCCTGTATTATACCAAATCGTTCAGGAAAAAGAAAGCACAGTCCTCCGAAGAATGAAGCTGAGGCTCAGCCTGCCGATTCTTTCTCGCTGAGCTCCATCCAGCGTTCGGTTTTTGATTCTATCAGAGCCAGGGATTCAGAGTATTTCTGAGATGTCTCCATAACCTCCTGGTGACTGAGCTTCCCTGAACCCAGGGCCGTTTCATATTTCAGCTTTTCATCCTCGAGATCATGAATCTCCTTCTCAAGTAAAGTGAGTTCCTGCTTTTCACGATAACTTAAGCCGGGTTTCTTTGGTTTTATGACTGCGGATATGGATGCGGCTTCCTTAATCGCGCTGGATTTTGCAAGGGCAGCCTGTCGCTTCTTCAGATCGGCATGATCCCTGTACTGGCTGTAATTGCCCGGAAAATCCCTGACCACGGCATTACCTTCGAATACAAACAGGTGGTCAACAATCTTGTCGAGGAAAAAGCGGTCATGGGTGACCACCAGCACACAGCCCTGGAAGGATGCAAGGTAATCTTCAAGAATATTGAGGGTGAGGATGTCCAGGTCGTTGGTTGGTTCGTCAAGAATGAGGAAGTTGGGGTTCTGCATCAGCACTGTCACCAGGTACAGCCTTCGCTTCTCTCCCCCGCTGAGTTTGTATACGTACTGCTGGTGCATGGGATAGGGGAACATGAAGTAATTCAGGAAATGGGCGGCCGAGACTGTATCCCCGTTACTGAGCTTAACTGCGTCGGCTATGGATTTCACAACGTCGATCACACGGGTCTGCTCGTCGAACTTTATCCCGTCCTGCCTGTAATGCCCGAATTTAATGGTACCCCCGGTTTCAACCGTGCCTTTCTGCGGATGAATGCCTGAAGTGACAATATCGAGGAAGGTCGATTTGCCTGAGCCATTCTTCCCTATGATCCCCACCTTTTCTCGCCTCTTGAAGATGTAGCCGAAATGATCGAGGATCTTCAAATCACCCCACGAAAAATTCACGTCGTGAATTTCAAGTATCTTTTTGCCCATCCTCTCCCCTTCCATCCCCAGGGTCATATTGCGTTCCCAGGTTTTATTGGAAGCTTTTTCCTTAAGTTCATAAAATGAACCTATACGCGCCTTTGACTTGGTCGTTCTGGCCTTCGGCATCCTCCTCATCCATTCCGCCTCGGTCCTGAGGATGTTCCTCGCCTTCTCGGTCTCGGCTGTCTCATTGTCCTTTCGCTCCTGTGATTTTTCAAGAAAGTACTCGTAATTGCCCTTATGCCTGAAAAGCCGGCCGTTCACCATCTCAAGGATTTCGTCACATACATTGTTCAGGAAATAGCGGTCATGGGTGACCATCAGCAGGGTGATCTGGTTACGTGTAAGGTATTCCTCCAGCCATTCGATCATATCGATGTCGAGATGGTTGGTAGGTTCATCGAGGATGAGAAAATCAGGTTCGGTGATCAGTGTCTTGGCCAGTGAAAGGCGTTTCTTTTGTCCGCCCGACAAAGACGAAACAGGCTGGTGAAGGTTCGACAGGCTGAGGCGGGTCAGTATCTGCCTGATCCTGGTCTCATAATCCCAGCCGTTAATGGCATCCATGCGCTCCATGGCTTTTGACAGCCGTTCTTTATCGTCCGATTCAAGAGCCTCTTCGTAATCATGGATCGTCTTCATGACTTCGTTGGATGTGGAATACACCTCATCGAACACAGTGAGGTTATCATTCAGTTCAGGTTCCTGTTTCAGGTAGGCCATGCTGGCCTGGTTGAAAAGGGTGACCGTGCCTCCGTCTGACGGCTCTATGCCGTTTATAATGCTCAGTAATGAAGTCTTCCCCGCCCCGTTGCCGGCAATCAGCGCCACTTTCTGGTACTGGTTAATGGTAAAACTGATATTTTCGAACAATATCTTTTCACCAAAATGACGCGTAAGATTTTCAACCTGCAATAAAGTCGACATGGGAGGGTGTGGATAGGGAGCAAAGGTAAGGGAAATACGTGACTCGTGAATCGTGAATCGTGAGCCGTGAATCGCGAGTCGTGAGTCGTGAGTCGTGAGCCGTTGTGGCTGGTTAGCTTCACTGCACCTTGCCAGTGCTGCCTCAGGGCTAAGTGAGCGAACAGAAATGTGAGTTATGATTAAGGGCAGTGAAATGGTGAGGTCATTTAGACCGTAGCAGCAATGGCAAGGGTGCAGCGAAGAAGCACCGGCAAGGGTGCAGCGAAGCAGCACCGGCAAGAGCGCAGGAATCATGCACTTTGGAGTGACGAGTTTTTCATTCGTAACTCGTAATTCGTAACTCGTAAATGAAATCGTAAATCGGGCCTCGTAAATCGTAAATTAAAAAGAGTATCCGATATTCACAAACACCATTGGCTGGGGATTGATATTGGATCCCATAAGGGTGATTTCGACCGGACCGATAAAGCTGTCATAACCTGCGGTGAGTCCATATCCGCAGAGCAGGTTGTTCGAATTGAAGACATCCTGAAATTCGATCTGGTCGGTTCCGGCATCGGCCCGCATGGTAAGATAAATATTCTTATAGACATTGTACTGAAGCTTCAGCCTTGCGATTGCGCAGTAATACCCGAACTCCTGGATGAATTGCAAGCCTGTAAAGCCCACATACTGATCGATATAATTTCTCTGGCATAATCCTCCTACCCCGAATGCATGCTGAAGGGGAGGGTCATTATCGGCTGATAGGATCCCGCCGGCAAACAAGCCAGGCTGCAAAACAAATCTCTTCGACAAGGGGATGTAATGATTATATTTAAGATAAAAGACTCCTGAGTTGGAGAAGAGCTCCCTTGACCAGTTATCTGAAAGTGGCACCACATATTCTCCTCTCAGGGTAGCGGTCAAGCCTCTGCGCGGGAAACTGGGCCGGTCACGTGAATCAACATTAAATGAGAGGAAGACTGTTCCATAGCTCGTGAAATGCCCGTACTGTTCCAGGGCAGAATCAATATCCAGATCCTGCTGAAACCTGAAATATTCGTAATCAAAGCCTGCCTTGAGGTTCAGCATGTTCTTAAAAGTATACTGAAAAAAGGCGCTTGCTTTGTTATTGGTAAAGGTGATCTGGTTAATTTTCACCGGGCCGTCGTAATCATCAAAGTTAAACTGGTAAAAATCGGCTGACAGTCCTAATGCCGCTTTTCCACCGAAGCCAAGAAGGTAAACAACGCGAACTCTTGGACTCAGGCTGATATTGATATCGGCAAACAATTTGGAATTTCGTCCCAGAACATTCCTGAACGCCCCGCTCAGGATCAGCCCGACACTGTAATCGTTATCGAAATGAATGCCTGCGGATACCGAACCCGGACCGCTTTCCAGGGCTTCGATCACCAGGTTGTTCTTCCCGTTTTTTTGTTCCATCTCATAAAAAACATGTTGAAAATATCCGGAGCCATAGAGCTTCCTGATATTATTCTGAAGATCGGTCATGCTGATCTTTGTTCCTTTTTTACTTTTCCTGAATAATGATGTGAAGAAATAATTATGAAGCTTTTTATTCCCTTTGATAATAATATTATCGATGACCAGTGAATCGAGGGGTTTGGCTGTATACTTTTTCAGTGGCTTGTATTCAATGGCATTCAGAGAGTCGGCAAGGGCTTTGATCTCTTTGAAATGCTGCCGCGCGACTTTTTCCCCGAAGGCGATGATTGAATCATACTGCTCAAAATCCATCATCCCGTAATCCATTTTAAACCGAACTTTCAGGTCCGTCAGGCTGTCGCCTATCCTGTTCGCCTGGACACGGGCAAAGGAGGTGATCTGGTCGGCAATGGCAGTTATGGAGTTTAGCTGATCCCGCTTGTAAAGTCCCGATTGGACATCCCCGCCAAGGATGATCTGTGCACCCATGTCCTTGACCTCCTTTACGGGGTAATTGTTCACCACCCCGCCATCCACCAGATAATAACCATTAAAATCGGTGGGAGAGAAATAACCTGGAATCGACATGCTGGCCCTGATGGCCATGGGGAGATACCCCTTATCGAGAACGACCCCGTCTCCATTGATGAGGTTGGTTCCTATACAGAGGAAAGGGGTCTGAAGTTTTTTGAAGTCATTGATATTGTAAGCCGGGGAAAAATACTTGTTCAGCAGAAGGTTGACCTCCTGCCCCTGGTACAAAGAGGAGCCAAGGCCCAGTTTTTTATTCCTTATAGGCAGCCTTATCATGGTTTTTTCTCCATATTCCTTCTCTTCAAAAGCAATGAACCTGCGGTCAACATTGTCTTTCAGAAGATCGTTCCAGTTCTGCGACCGTATCATTTTAGCGATGGAATCGGGATGGTAACCGATGGCATATAATCCGCCGATGATACTACCTATACTTGAACCTCCTATATAATCGATCGGGAGACCTGCTTCCTGTATTACCCTGAGAAGGCCGATGTAAGCGAAACCTTTCGCTCCTCCCCCGCTGAGGACAAGGCCAACGGTCGGACGTTTCGAAGGTTTAGCGTCGGGGGCCGGCTGTGCAACGACCATGGTACAGGAAAGGAGAATAAGCCCGCTTAAGGCGATGCTTTTATATACCGGGAGAAGTCGGATGAAACTCATGACTTGATATTGGTTTCCTGAATGTTTGCTGATGAGTCGTAAAGCCAGAGAAGAAAGAGCTTATACCCCAGCGACAGGATCACCGATCCTACGAAAAGCCCTATCACTCCGAAGCAAAGGAAGCCTCCGATGGCACCCAGGAAAACCACGAGCATGGGTGCCGGTGCTTTGCGACCCAGGAGTATAGGTTTAAGCACGTTGTCGATAAGCAGGATCGGGACACACCAAACGGCAAGTAAAATAAAGGTAAGGGTGCTCATTTTCATGAAAACGAAGATCAGCACGGGGATCATTACGAGAATCGGCCCTACCTGTACCATACAGAGGAAAAACGCAATGAAAGCCCACAGGCCGGCTCCCGGCACACCGGCTGCCATAAATCCCAGTCCGGCCATCACCGACTGAATGAAAGCCACGCCCAGTATACCCCTGATCACGTTTCTTATGGTGATGGTCGATTCGTCGATGATCGGACGTCCCATCTTTCCCATCAGCCTTTCAGCTATGGCATAAGAAACAGGTTCAGCTTTATCTGCAAAAATCAGCAATGCTCCTGAAATGATTATGGAAGCAAGAAACAGGATCACGTTGAAGCCGGCACCGGTTAACGATTTAAGCAACAGCTTAAGCCCGTCGATCAGCTGGGTGGAATGCTGTGAGGCAAAACCACTGAGGTTTTCATATGCATTCTGCCATGCCGTGAAAAGGGATGATCCGATCAGGGGCCAGGACTGCACATCAGATGAAGGTGGAGGAATGATACTGTGTTTTGTTTCAATGCTTGTCTTCATCCATAAGACCGCATCGACC
>SESA01000345.1_pt1 | contig 32028 bp, 26 predicted proteins | sample 3171451 | NCBI WGS metagenome assembly SESA01 (sample SAMN06051862, study PRJNA518727) | freshwater metagenome | biome: subpolar coniferous forest; feature: holomictic lake; material: water; isolation source: holomictic Lake 227, 8 m depth | place: Canada: near Kenora, Ontario | collected...
TCATTCGTAAAAATGTTCCTGGTCATCGATCTCGGCAACACCAACAAAAAACTGGCGGTCTTCGAAAAAGGCAGACTGAAAGACTTTGCCATTCTGCCCGACTTTAATCTGCAAACACTAAAGTCGTTTCTGAAAGAACATCCCGGCATCACCCATTGCATCCTCTCATCCGTCATCCTGCATCCTGAATCCTGCATCAGCTTTCTTAAAAAGAATTTTTTCTTCATCGAACTCGACGAATATACTTCACTTCCCCTCAGGAACCGGTATAAAACGCCTGAAAGTCTTGGAAAAGACAGGCTGGCTGCGGCAGTCGCAGGTCACCACAGGTTTAAAAACGAACCCGTACTCGTAGTCAATGCCGGCTCCTGCATCACGTACGATTTCATCAACGCAGGCGGGGAATACCTTGGCGGAAGCATTTCCCCGGGCATTCAGATGAGATTGCGCGCCCTTCATACTTTTACCGGGAAATTACCGTTAATATCTGGCAAGAACCGCGCTAAACTAACAGGAACCACAACTGCAGACTCAATACTCTCAGGTGTTATCAACGGCACACTGGCCGAAGTTGAAGGAATTGTCACCCGATATCTTCAGAAACACAGCAACTTAAGAATAATACTGAGCGGAGGTGACCTGAATTATTTTGATAAGCGGTTAAAAATTAGGACCTTTGCAGTCCCGAATATCGTTATTGAGGGCTTATACCTAATCTTAGAGCTGAATGCCGGACTTATCAAGTAAGAAATACTTTCTGCTGACTCTGTTTACGATCTTGTTGATTCCTGCACTTCAGGCTCAGATACGCATTGCCTCCCCCTATTCAAGATACGGACTTGGCGATCTCAGCGGTAACAACAATGCCTGGAACTTTTCGCTCGGTCAAACTGGTATCGCACTTCGCAGTTCAAGTCATGTGAATTACACCAACCCAGCATCTTATGGTGGTTTTGATTCCCTCGCTTTTGTTTTTGAAGGCGGATTCAGTGCTGAATCAGTGCGACTCACATCAAGACTGCAAAGTACTTCCCGCTCCTATGCGTCCCTCGGCTACCTTTCCTTCGGCTTCCCTGTTACAAAATGGTGGAAAACGGCTGTCGGACTAGTTCCTTACAGCGATGTAGGTTATAATGTTGTGAGTCCTGAAGAGAGCGCCACTGCAGGAACCGTGCTTAGCCTTTATTCGGGTTCGGGCGGCATTAACCGGTTTTTCTGGGGCAATGCCTTTAACATCACCAAAGATCTTTCGGTTGGTGTGAACGTTTGCTACCTTTTCGGAAATTCGACCCGGGAATCGGTTGTGTTTTTCCCCGATTCCATCCACACCATGAACTATAAAATTGACAATTACGTCACTGTAGGCGATTTCTATTTTAATTTCGGAGCCCAGTACAGGATCAGAATGAAAAAGGACCTCTCGATAATCCTTGGTGCAGTTTTTTCACCAAGCACAAGTATAACTGCACATGGAAGCGCCCTTGCTCAGACTTTCCTTCTCAGTACTACAGGGGTTGAATATCCCAGAGACACCATTGCAATTGTTGATTCTTATAAAGGTTCTATTCTCCTGCCCTGGACTGCCGGAGGCGGGATCACTTTTCAGAAAACCGATAAATTCCTTGTCACAGCCGATTACCGATACCAGAACTGGAAATCCTATCGTGCTTTCGGACAAAGCGACTCACTTGCCAACAGCTACCAGATATCGGTCGGAGGGGAGATCGTGCCGAATCCCGATAATTACGGCAGCTATTTTGCAAGGGTGCATTACCGCCTTGGCTTCTACTTCGATCGAACCTATTTACTTCTCAGAGGCCGTCAGCTCAACGAATACGGTATCACCCTCGGCTTCGGATTACCGCTCAGAGGTATGAAGACCATGATGAACATCGGCGGACAGTTTGGTTCCCGGGGCACAGTTCAGGGGGACCTTATAAAAGAAACCTACTTCAAATTCGTCCTGGGTTTCTCAATATATGAGCGCTGGTTCCATAAACGAAAGTATTTTTAATACTGTGAAAACAGTCAAGATCCTGTCTCCTGCCCTGTTTGCCGTATTTCCGCTGATTATTCTGCTATTATTTTCCTGTACCAAAGAAAAGGAAGTTGCCGCTCTAAAACTTCATAAGGAAGATGATCCTTCAATGTCGGCATCCAATGTTGATATGATCTTCAGCGACTCCGGCAAAGTTCAGGCAAGACTGATTGCACCTCTTCTGAACCAGTATCTCGGGAAAGTTCCAAGGATGGACTTCCCAAAAGGATTAAAGATCATTATGTATGATTCCATAATGCGGATTAAATCGACCATAACAGCCAGGTATGGCATCCGCTTTGATATCAGGGGATATATGGAGGCGAGGGGAAATGTGATCATCCGCAATGAAATTAAAAATGAACAGCTTAACACCGAGCATATCATCTGGGATGAACGCAACCACAGGATCTATAATTCCGATCCAATTAAGGTCATCACTCCGGGTAAAGTCCTCTATGGCAATGACCTTGAATCAGATGAGTCCTTTTCGAGGTACAACTTTAAAAATCCTACAGGGCAGATGATGGTAAAGAAAGACTCTGTATGAGTAACAGGGTAACATAGTAACATGGTAACACGGTGGTAACGGGGTTTAGAAAGAACTAATTACAGTGTTACCTTGTCACCTTGTCACCTTGTCACCTTATTACTTTGTTACTTTGTCACTTTGTTACTTTGTCACTTTGTCACTTTGTCACTTTGCCACCTTGTTACCTTGTTACTTTGTTACTTTGTCACCTTGTCACCTTGTCACCTTGTTACTTTTTTTGCACTTTCCCAAAAAAATTCTACCTTTGCACTCCTTTTAAAAACTTAGAATAATGGCGATTATTGGAACTATCAGGAAGCAATCGGGCCTTGCGGTTATCATTATCGGGGTCGCAATTGCAGCTTTCGTAATTGGTGATTTTGGCAAGAAGAGAGCCAAAGGGACCACCGACATTGCAGTGGTCAACGGGGAGGAGATCCCATATACCGATTTCTCGGCAAAGGTTGAAGAAGCGATGGAAATCCAGAAGGAAAACAGGGGAAGTGAAAAAATCTCCGACCAGGAAGCCTTCCAGATCCGTCAGAGCGTGTATGACCAGATGATCAAGGAAACCATCATGGGCAAGGAATATGACGAGATCGGCATGGTTGTTTCGCCTGAAGAACTTTTTGACCAGATACAGGGGAAGCAGCCCCACAGGTATATTCTGCAGTACTTCAAGGATCCCAAAACCGGGGCCTATGATCCTGCTATCGTTCTGAACTACCTTAAACAGCTCGATAAGATGGAACCCAAGGCAAAAAAGCAATGGCTCGCCTTCGAAAAAGCCATCAAAGACGATCGCCAGGAATCAAAATTCAACAACCTTGTTACAAAGTCCTTTTATATGCCAAAAGCATTTCTGAAACAGGATTATATTAACAAAGCTCGTTCCATGCAGGTCAGGTTTGTTGCCCCGAATGCTTTTGAGATCCCCGACAGCACAGTGAAGATCACCGATGCCGACTACAAGGAATTTTACGATAAGAACCTCCAGTTTTTCTTCCAGGATGAGCCTTTAAGGGATATTGACTTTGTGACTTTCGATGTTTTGCCAAGCCAGACCGACCGTAAAAGAACAACAGAAGATGTGGCTTCGCTTTACAGGGATTTCCAGGCAACCCCTGATCCCATCACCTTCGAGAACGCAAATTCTGATAAGAAATACGACACCATCTATGTTAAAAAAGGGGTGCTTGCAGGCCGGCTTGATTCACTGCTCTTCAATAGCAAAATCGGAACCCTGGTAGAGCCTTTCGAACAGAATAATGTATGGCTGATGGCTAAGCTCATCGATGTAGCTGAACGTCCCGATACCATGAAAGGCATGCAATGCCTTATCGCTTTCGGCAGTCCGGGTAATGAAAGTATCAAGCGCACCAAAGAACAGGCAAAAGCCAAAGCCGACAGCCTGATGGCGCTGATCAAGAAAAATCCTGCCCAGTTCCCCGACTTTGCAAAAAACGTCTCTGACTTCGGTTCTGCAAAAGAAGACGGTGGAGAACTTAAAGTGATCAATGATGGTAATCCGGGCCTCGCATTATTTTATAATGCCGGCCTGAATATGAAACCCAAAGAATTTAAGGTGCTTGAAACCAGGGTTGGTTACGCCATTTTCAGGCTTGATGACAAATCCAAACCGGTTAAAAAGATCAAAGCTGCCATTGTGGCAAGGAACATAGAGCCCAGCAACCAGACTTACCAGGATACGTATACCAAAGCCAGCACTTTCGCAGGACAGTTCCGGACTGCTGAGGCCTTTGACAAAGCTTCATCCCAGCAGGGACTTTCAAAACGCCAGGCTCCGAACATGAAGGAATCCGATAATTCGTTGATGGGCATGCAGAATGCCAGGGAAGTGGTAAGATGGGCATTTTCGGAAAACAGCAAAGTTGGCGACATATCCCCGGTCTTCGACCTTCAGGGCAAATACCTTGTGGCCATTCTTAAAAATGCCACCCCAAAGGGCATAGTTCCCCTGGATCTTGTAAAAACAAAAATCGAACCTTCGGTAAAAGGATATAAGAAAGTTCAGATCGCTTCAGAGCGCCTCGCAAAAGCTATGGAGGCAAGCAAGGATCTCTATTCTCTGGGAACCGTAATGAAGGCAAAGGTTGACACTGCAGTCATTACCTTTAACGGGATGAACCGGGCTGCAATCTCCCGCGACGCGGATGTGATTGGTATGCTCTTTACTTCACCGGCCCAGAAGCTGCTTGGCCCGCTGAAGGGACGTTATGGAGCTTATGCCGTAATAATCGACGGTATCAACGATGCTCCTAAAAAAGAAGACTTCAGCGCCGAATTTCAGCAGAACAAATCGAATTTTGAGCAGCGCGCTTCTACCGGAGTGTATCCCGCATTGCAGAAGACATCCAAGATCACTGATTCAAGATTAAGATTCTTCTAAAAGACAAGTCCTCAGGGATAAAAAAGCTGCTCCAAAAGAGCAGCTTTTTTTATTGAACCGTGTCTTTGATCACCACTGTTTGTGCGGAGGACGACCATTCCTTCTGGCTTTCGGTGTAAGCCCTCATGGTCACAAGGTATTTCCCCGGCCTGGCATAGGTTTTTACAGGTTCTTTGGCCCAGGAGGTGGAATCATCACCGAAATTCCATACCCAGGCAAATGAATTTTCTGAAAGATTAATAAATGTGATCGTGCAGGGGATCTTGAAGCTGTTGGTTCCTTTGTAAGTAAAAACAGCAACAGGTATGGGCTCATTCTTATAACATCCGCCGGAAATCAGCAACAGGAATGCCGCGAAAACTATAGCTTTTGACATTCTCATGGAAACCAGGGAATTACTCGGCGAGGATAAGCACTTTATTTGAAAGCACTTCGATAACCCCTCCATTAATATCAAAAAATTGCTCCTTCTCCCCTTTATTCTGAAGTTTGACCTTCCCTTTTTTCAAAATCGAAATAAGCGGTGCATGGTCGTTCAGTACTTCGAAAGAACCGTCAATTCCGGGTAGTTGTACAAGGACCACCTGGTCGCCTGAGAACAAGGTACTGTCGGGTGTAATTATATCTACTTTCATTGCTTTTCGCTATTTATTCACGAAACTGCTTATTTCAATGGTATTCAATCCGGCTTCGCCAAACACCATTTCGCCATTTTCTACTTAGCTTCAGCCAGCATTTTCTTGCCCTTTTCAATAGCCTCTTCGATAGTCCCTACAAGGTTGAAGGCCGATTCGGGATATTCGTCCACCTTACCATCCATTATCATGTTGAATCCTTTGATGGTATCCTCGATATTGACAAATGCTCCCGGAATGCCTGTAAACTGGGTGGCCACGAAGAACGGCTGTGAAAGGAATCTTTGCACACGGCGGGCCCTGGCAACAACAAGCTTGTCTTCGTCGGAAAGCTCATCCATACCAAGGATTGCAATAATATCCTGCAATTCGGTGTATCTCTGAAGTATCTGCTTCACCCTTTGGGCAGTGTCATAATGCTCCTGCCCGACAACATCAGGCGAAAGTATCCTGGATGTGGAATCCAGGGGATCAACGGCCGGGTAGATCCCAAGTCCGGAGATCTTGCGGCTTAGAACCGTGGTTGCATCAAGATGCGCAAAGGTAGTGGCCGGAGCAGGGTCGGTAAGGTCATCCGCAGGTACATAAACAGCCTGAACAGAAGTAATAGATCCTCTCTTTGTCGATGTGATCCTTTCCTGCATGATACCCATCTCAGTAGCAAGCGTAGGCTGGTACCCTACTGCGGATGGCATTCTCCCGAGCAAGGCCGAGACTTCGGAACCTGCCTGGGTGAAACGGAAAATATTGTCAATGAAAAACAGGATATCCCGACCGCCCGAGGTCTCATCACCATCGCGGAAATATTCGGCAACTGTGAGGCCCGACAAAGCAACGCGGGCACGTGCCCCGGGGGGTTCGTTCATCTGTCCGAAAACCAGTGTTGCCTGTGACTCAGAAAGCTCCTTGCGGTCAACCTTTGAAAGATCCCAGCCTCCTTTTTCCATTTCTTCCTTGAATTCCTTGCCGTATCTGATAACGCCCGATTCGATCATCTCACGCAGAAGGTCGTTACCCTCACGGGTACGTTCACCAACTCCTCCGAAAACCGACATCCCTGAATATTTCTTTGCAATATTGTTGATCAGCTCCATGATGATAACGGTCTTGCCAACACCGGCTCCACCGAACAAACCGATCTTTCCGCCTTTTGAATAAGGTTCTATAAGGTCAATGACCTTGATTCCTGTATACAGAACTTCTTTTGTGGTCGTAAGCTGGTCGAAGGCCGGGGGATCCCGGTGAATGGGATAAGTGTGGGCCATTGATACGGCGCCAAGTCCGTCAATAGGATTTCCGATAACATTGAACAGCCTGCCCCTTATCTCTTCCGAAGCCGGCATGGAAATAGGGCCTCCTCTTTCAACAGCATCCATACCACGCCTGAGACCGTCGGTCGAATCCATCGCAATGGTCCGCATGGTATTCTCGCCAATATCATACTCACATTCCAGAACGATCACTTCACCTTTATCGTTCTTTACTTCAAGAGCATCATAGATATTCGGCAGGGCAACTCCTTCGTCAAAAGCAACGTCGATAACAGGGCCAATGATCTGGAGAATCTTCCCCTTAACTAGTTCTTTTCTTGGTACTTTCGCTTCCATAATCTGTATCGAAAATTTCTACAAACCTACATTAAAATGCTGAATTGAGCAAGCATCATAAGAATAATTCAGTAATTTTAGCGTTTCTGTTAAAACAACCCTAACATTATTTAAAATATGCGGATGAGCAAGAACTGGTTGCTTGCCCTGGTTTTTTTCCCTATTATGTCGTTTGCACAGCGAAATGTCGATGCAATTGTTGACACTGTCGAGACGAAGAACGGCACTGTGATTTTATATAAAAACAACACGTGGGAATACCTCGATAACGAGCCTGTGATGATGAGTATAGAGGAGGATTCGACCGGTATTTTCAGCAATCAATGGATCAACGACCAGATATTTGCCTACAAGATACAAAGGGATTCAATCAGGGATACCTTGTTATTGCTGGTCGATTCAGTACATCATTTTCAGCTGCCTGTTTATGGCAAACTCTTCAGGGGGTTTACTTACACTCATAAAGGCCTTGATATCAAGCTTAACAAGGGAGACACCGTCAAAGCTGCGTTCAACGGGGTGGTCAGGTACGCGAAATATAACCGGGGGGGGTTCGGCAATCTTATTATTGTAAGGCATTACAACGGACTGGAGTCATACTATGCCCATAATTCAAAAATCCTTGTGAGGGTAAACCAGGTGGTAAAGGCCGGCGATCCTATTTCCCTTGGTGGTTCAAGTGGCCGCAGCCGGGGCCCCCACTGCCATTTCGAACTGAGGTATAAAGACGTTCCTCTGGATGCTCTGAGGGTCATAGATTTCGACAACCAGAAACTGATTGCCTCATCATTCCCCATCACTAAAAAGGTGTTTTATCCCAATGATTACAATGTAAACGCCGTTTACCACAAGATCAAAAACGGTGATACCCTGGGTCACCTGGCAAAAAAATACCATACCAATGTCAAAGAGATCTGTGCAATGAACAGGCTGAAGCCGAACTCAAGGCTAAGAGTGGGAAGTTCGATCAGAGTGAGATAAGGGATTTACGATTTACGAAGGACAAATTACGATTTACGAAGGACGAATTACGATTTCATTTACGATGTACGATTTACGAAGCACGACTTATTAACTCTGCATCTCACCATTTATTCACGAATTGCTTATTTCTATGGTGTTCATTACGGCTTCGCCGAACACCAACTCACCAACTCACTACTTACTATTCGGGAATATCCTTCTCTGAAACACGATAAGCATCAACACCCCCGTCGTAATCGCTGAGTCGGCAATATTGAATACGGGTCTGAAAAAAGTGAAATCCTCGCCTCCGTATATTGGGACCCATTTGGGAAACTGGGTTTCGATGATAGGGAAATAAAACATATCAACTACTTTTCCATGCAGGAATGAGGTATAGCCACCACCCTTGGGAAACGCAGTTGCAATCTGCATATAAGTGCTTTCGTTGAAAATGAGTCCGTAAACCGCCGAATCTATGATGTTCCCTATGGCACCGGCAAGGATCAGTGAAATGCAGACGATCATGAGGTTCCCGGCACCCTTTTTTGTTGCCGTGTAAAGCCACCATAAAATGCCTCCTATTGCAATAAGCCGGAACAGGCTCAGGGTCAGTTTACCAAACTGTCCTCCAAGGGTCATCCCGTAAGCCATACCTTCATTCTCGGTAAAATGAAGGTAAAACCAATGCCCAAGTACCGGGTGGCTCTCTCCTAAATAAAAATGGGTTTTTATCCAGATCTTCAGAATCTGATCCGCAAGAAGGATCAGGAAAACAATCCAGACTGCTTTTTTCATTCTTCGTGATCCAATACATCAGTGGCCGGACGCTGAAGCGCGGAAGGCGCAGCCTGTACCCGTTTGGCTTCAATACTAAGCGTAGCGTGAGGCACAGAACGTAAACGGTCTTTCGGGATCAGTTTGCCTGTAACACGGCAGATCCCATATGACTTGTTTTCGATCCTGATAAGGGCATTCTCAAGCGATTTGATGAATTTTTCCTGGCGCGCAGCAAACTTACTGTTCTCCTCTTTTGAAAACACCTGGTATCCTTCTTCAAGAACTTTGAACGTAGGGGAAGTGTCGTTCGTATCATGTTCGTTACCGGTTGTATAGGCATCAGTCAGAAGTTCCAGGTCATTCTTTGCCTTCTCAAGTTTTGCAAGGATGATCTGCTTGAACTCTTCCAGTTCTTCATCGGTATACCTTGTCTTGGCTTTTTCAGGTGCTGCTGCTTTTTTCATAGCTCGTCAGGTTAAGGTTCTAAAATAAACAACGACAGAAATCTAGCTCCCTGCCGTTTGCGTATCAATCCACCTTGCCGATGGATATATTTGTGCTTATCGTTTCTGTCAGCTCAATCTCGTCAATGTCTTTACCTTCAAGGGTTTCTGTAATAATAAGCGACTGAGCCAGAATTTCGCTGCAAATATAAGAATTATTCTCGTTCACAGCTTCATCCAGTTCTTTATGCGACTGCAATTTCACAAAGATCTTGTCGGTCACCTCGTATTTCTTATCCTTACGCAGATTCTGGATACGGTTCACGAGTTCCCTCGCAAGGCCTTCATTTTTCAGGTCTGGAGTGATCTGCGTATCAAGGGCAACAACCAGGGCCCCGAGCGACGCCGTATTAAATCCCGGAAGGTCGTCGGAAAGGATTTCAACATCAGAAAGTTCAAAGGTATAGGTGCTTCCGTTGGGATACGTTTTTGTAAACGACTTCTGCTTTTCGAATTCAGAGATTTCAGCCGCGCTCCAGGTTTTCATGTCCTCGGCAATCAGCTTCATATCCTTTCCGCACTTGGGTCCCAGCTTCTTGAAGTCGGGTTTGATCTTTTTGGACAGGATGCCTTCAGTGTCTGTGATGTATTCGATCTCCTTCACATTGACTTCCGAGAGTATCAGATTCTTAACCAATTCTACCTGTTCTCTGAGTTTTTCATTCAGCAGGGGGATAAGTATTCGGTTCAGCGGCTGACGCACCCTGATATTGGTTTTCTTCCTCACCGAAAGGGTCATCGAAGATATTTTCTGGGCAAGTTCCATTCTTTCTTCCAGTGCCTTATCTATGATCCCGGCATCGGCCTGCGGAAACTCTGTCAGATGCACAGAATCAACATGCTTTCGGCCGGTGATCCTGTTAAGATCGGTGAAAAGCTGTTCTGCAAAGAATGGTGCGACGGGTGACATAAGCTGAGCCAGGGCCTCGAGACAGGAATAAAGTGTCTGGTACGCACTAACCTTATCCGCCGAATAATCACCTTTCCAGAAACGGCGGCGGCAAAGGCGAACATACCAGTTGCTGAGATGTTCGTCAACAAAGTCGCTGATTGCCCTGCCTGCCCTTGTGGGTTCGTAATCGGCATAGCTTTCATCAACGAACTTTATAAGGGAGTTGAGCTCCGAAAGTATCCAGCGGTCGATCTCGGGACGCTCGCTTATCGGAACTTCAGGCTCTGAGTAGGTAAAACCGTCGATATTTGCATAGAGGGCAAAAAACGCATAGGTATTGTAAAGGGTTCCAAAGAATTTGCGCTGGGATTCGGTGATCCCGTCAACATCAAATTTCAGATTATCCCAGGGCTGGGAATTGGTGATCAGGTACCAGCGGGTGGCATCGGGACCGAACTTTTTAATGGTCTCGAAAGGATCTACGGCATTACCCAGGCGTTTCGACATTTTATTCCCCGCCTTGTCAAGCACAAGACCGTTTGAAACACAGGTTTTATAAGCAACCGAGTCGAACAGCATAACAGCTATTGCATGGAGGGTAAAAAACCAGCCTCTGGTCTGATCAACTCCCTCGGCGATAAAATCGGCAGGAAAAAAGCTTTCAAGGCTGCGGTTGGCATCGAAAGGATAATGATACTGGGCATATGGCATCGCACCCGAATCAAACCAGACGTCGATCAGGTCGGTCTCCCTTCGCATGACCTTTCCATCATCGCTTACGAGCAGGATGTCATCCACAAACGGACGGTGAAGATCAAAGGTGAGGTAATTATTGCCTGAAAGATCTCCTTCCTTATAGGCTTCGAGCGGATTTGATTTCATAACACCAGCCAGAACAGCCTTTTCAACCTCCTTCTTAAGCTGGGCTACAGAACTGATGCAGATCTCCTGTTTCCCGTCTTCGGTTCGCCAGATAGGCAAAGGCGTTCCCCAGAAACGTGAGCGGCTGAGGTTCCAGTCGACCAGATTCTCAAGCCAGTTCCCGAACCGCCCGCTTCCGGTCGATTCAGGCTTCCAGTTGATGGTGTTGTTCAGGCTGATCATCTTTTCCTTGTATGCCGTGGTGCGGATGAACCATGAATCAAGCGGGTAATACAGAACCGGCTTGTCGGTGCGCCAGCAATGCGGATAGGAATGCTCGTATTTCTCTGATTTGAATGCCTTGTTCTCGTGTTTCAGCTTGACGATGATATCGATATCAACGGGCGGACACTCCTTATTGGCACAATCGGTATCGTATTCCACTTTCACATACCGGCCGGCAAATTCACCCATCTGTTCAGTGAACCTTCCCTGCCTGTCAACCAGTGTAAGTGAGCCAAGACCGTATTGCCTGCCAACCCTGAAGTCGTCGGAACCGAAGCTGGGAGCTATATGCACAATGCCGGTTCCGTCCTGGGTCGTCACAAAATCGCCGATCACAACCCTGAAAGGATCGCCTTCTTCAGGTAATGCATAAGGCATCAGCTGTTCGTACCGTATAAACTCAAGATCAGAGCCTTTGAATTCCCCTGCGATCCTGTAAGGGATATTTTTCTGTCCTTCGTGATAATCTTCAAGCTCAAGCTGTGCATTCTTTTCGGGGAGGTACTGGTGCAACAGGTCTTTTGCCATGATCACCGTTTGTTCCCTGAACGTATAAGGATTATATGTGCGGATGAGCAGGTAAGTGATGTCCCTGCCTACTGCCAGTCCGGTGTTTGACGGAAGAGTCCAGGGTGTTGTGGTCCAGGCCAGGAAATATACATCCCCGAACAGTTCATTGAATAAAAATTCCGAATTTTCGCTGCGGATGACTTTGAACTGGGCAACTACCGTGTTGTCTTTCACTGTTTTATAAGCTCCGGGCTGGTTCAGCTCATGGGTGCTTAAACCGGTGCCTGCAGCAGGCGAGTATGGCTGGATGGTATACCCTTTGTACAACAGGCCTTTCTCATACAGCTTTGCCAGCAGGTACCATACCGATTCAATATACTTGTTTTCATAGGTGATATAAGGATCTTCAAGATTCAGCCAATACCCCATTTGTAGGGTAAGCTCATCCCATAAGTCCTTGTATTTCATCACCTCATTGCGGCATTCCTGGTTATAATCCTCGATGGATATCTTTTTCCCGATATCTTCCTTCGTAATGCCAAGTTTCTTCTCAACACCGATCTCGATAGGCAGTCCGTGAGTATCCCAACCGGCCTTGCGGCTTACATAAAACCCTTTCATGGTTTTATACCTGCAGAAAATATCCTTGATGGTACGGGCCATAACGTGGTGAATGCCCGGCATGCCGTTTGCCGAAGGCGGACCTTCATAAAAAATATATGGTGTGTTGCCTTTGGTCAGCTCCAGGCTTTTTTGAAAGGTCTTATGCTCATCCCAGTAGGCCTGTATGTCCTTCCCGATCTTTGTGAGGTCGAGGTTCCTGTATTCGGTGTATTTCGTTTTCATCCTTGAAAAAAAGTGTGCAAAGGTAGGAAAATTTAGGGAAATCCAGGTTATGGGGCGGATGAAAATTCTGGATGGGGGATGCGAGATGCAAGATGCGAGATGCGATATGCGAGATGCGAGATGCAAGATGCGAGATGCAAGATGCAAGATGCGAGATGCGAGATGCGAGATGCAAGATGCAAGATGCGAGATGCAAGATGCAAGATGCGAGATGCAAGATGCAAGATGCGAGATTATTAGATGACTGGATCTAGAGTATCCTGCATCCTGCATCCTGTATCCTGCATCCTGTATCCTGTATCCTGCATCACAGCTCAGGCTGCCGGGAAAAGTATCTTAACCGATGCCCCCCCGCCCGTGATATTACTAACCTCGACTTTGCCCGAGTGAGCATCCATGATCATCTTCGCCAGGCAGAGATCCAGTCCGACATTTTCATCGATATGCTGAGAGCCAAGGCCGAACAGGCTGAACAGGTTTTTCAGGGCCTGCTCGCTGAAACCCGGGCCCTGGTCGGTGATCTCAATGCCTGCATAACCCGGTTCCGAAACCGCGGTAATAATGATGATCCCTGAATCGGGGGAATATTCAACTGCATTCTCGACAACCCCCTGAAAACAATTCCTGACCAGCTTCTCGTTACAATTGATCATCATTGCAGTCAGAGAAGGATCAAGGTGAGTGTTGACACCTTTTTTACCGGTCTGTGTAACATATTCGTTTAAACAAAATTCGAGTATACGCCCGATTGATGCAGGCTTCTTCAGAAGTGGTTTCTCCCTGGCAATAAGCTCGGTAAGCTGAAGTACCACAGCCAGGAATTTTTCCAGCCTCGTTGAGGAATAATAAATGAATTCAACATGCTCCTTCACCTCGGCCGATTCCACTTCATCCTGCAGAATTGACGTAAACCCGAGAATGGCATTGAGAGGCGTACGCACCTCATGATTGATCATATGCAGGAAATCGGTTTTGGCTTTATCAAGGGACTGCAGGCTGTGATAGGCTTTTTCAAGCTCTTCATGGGCCAGCCGGAGGGCTTCGGTGCGTTCCTCGACTTTCTTCTCGAGCCAGGAATTCACTTGGAGCAACTGCTGACGACTCGATTTAAGTTCAAGATGGGTCCTTACTCTTGCAAGCAGCTCTTCAGGAGAAAATGGTTTTGTGATATAATCGACCCCTCCGCTTGTAAATGCCCTGTTGAGGCTGGCCATGTCGTCCCTGGCCGTTAGAAAGATCACCGGGACAAGCTCGTTACCGGGCATGCTTTTTATCTTCAGACAGGTTTCGTAACCATCCATCCCGGGCATCATAATGTCGAGCAGGATCAGGTCATATCTCTCAGTTTCAGTCATCTTCAGGGCTTCCTGACCACTGAATGCATAATCAACCTGGTAACTCCTGGGAGCAAGCAGCGCGGCAAGCACCTTCAGGTTTTTCGGGTTGTCGTCGACCGCAAGTATCTTATAGTTTTCGTTTTCCATGTCACTAAAATAAACTTGTGAATATCGCTCCTTTTACACAAACTATAATGCAGCTTCCCGGATATTTTTAAACACAAAAATGTGAATTTGTAAATAAAAAATTTGCCTGCGATTAAAATCAATTTCTATATTTGAGTAATTTTTCTGCACAGTGAGCCGATCCTCAGAAATAATCATAGATAATATTCTGCAAAGGAGGAGTGTCAGGAATTTCACAGGCCGGGATTTTGATCACGGCATGCTGACGACTCTTCTGAAAGCTGCCATGGCAGCTCCTTCAGCAAGGAACCGCCAGCCCTGGGCATTCGTTGTTGTTACTGAGCGTGATCTCATGGATGCTATGGCTAACGGACTTCCGTATACCAAGATGCTTTATAAAGCTGCTGCTGCAATTGTTGTTTGTGGTGACCTTACAATTGATCTTCAGCAGGGAGCAACCGACCTCTGGTACCAGGATGTGGCTGCGGCATCCCAGAATATCCTGCTTGCAGCGCATGCACTCGGGCTGGGGGCGGTATGGAGCGCATTATACCCTTACGAAGAGCGTTCGGGCCTGGTTAAACAAACCCTCGGACTGCCTGATCATGTAACTCCTTTTTCGATTATCCCGCTGGGGCTGCCCACAGGTGAAGACCTGCCAAAAGATAAATACAAACCTGAGAGGATCCACTGGAACAAATGGTGAGCTGTTTTTAAAACTGTAAAAATGGATTGGATTGAAAAACTTGATGGTTCAGTTATCGTAAGCGATCTAAGCGGCAAGGTAATCTATGCCAACGAAACTGCTGAACATACCTTCGTGAAGCCTGGCGAACCTCCTCTCAAAGGCAGGGATCTGATGGAATGCCATAATGAGAATTCGAAAATGATCATCAGGAATATCATGGAAAAGAAAACCAAAAACGTATACACAATTGAGAAAAAAGGAAAGAAAAAACTTATCTACCAGACACCCTGGATTGTTGATGGGGAACTGAAAGGGCTGGTCGAGCTATCACTTGAAATTCCCATTGAAATGTCTCATTTTGTCAGGGAGTAACCAGAACCTTTATGAAACCTAAACTTACCCTTTTTTGCCTGATACTCTTCCTGGTCTGCGGATGTATGCGCCAGAACGTACTAAAGCAGGGTCCTTACCTGGGAGTCATCCGCATTGACAGTAATGAAGAACAGATGGACCTCCCGTTCAATATGATCTATGCAAAAACACCTGACGGACAAAAGGTCATGCAGGTTTCGAATGCAGCGGAGGTCATTATGATAACCGAATTTGCCGTTTCGGGGGATTCAGTATTTATGAAATTCCCGGTCTTCACCTCAGAGATCAATGCAGTTATCAGGCATGATTCCCTGGTTGGGTTGTATTTCCCAAAAGGGAAGCAAGCCGGCAATGGATATGCTTTCTATGCTGTGCCGGGCATTACAGACCGTTTTCCCTGGGCAAAGCAAAAACCCTCGGCCAACCTGAGCGGCCGATGGAAGATCACCGAAAACGCAGGCACTCCCGATTCAACCCTGATGGTGGGTGAATTTGTCCAGGACAGCAGCCACATAAGTGGTACAATTCTGAATACCGGGGGAGATTACCGATACCTCGAAGGCAAAGTTTCAGGGAATAAATTCATGATGTCGGCAGTTGACGGGGCTCATACCCTTACATTCACTGCGGATATTTCATCGGCAGGAAAACTTGAGAACGGGAGGTTTATGGGCAGCCCCACATGGAAAAGTATCTGGCATGCAGAGAAAAATGAATCATTCAGCCTTCCAAGGATGGACGAACTTGTTAAAGTAAAAACCGGGCCCGGCTTTACCTTTAATCTCCCCGATATCAATGGGGATAAGGTTTCTCTTGATGAGCCGAGGTTTAAAAACAAAGTTCTGATCGTTATGGCTATTGGCACCTGGTGCCCCAACTGCCTTGATGAGACTGCTTTTTTCAGGGAGATGTACACGAATTACCGGGATTCAGGACTTGAAATTATTGCACTTTGTTTTGAAGATAAGTCGTTTGAGTTGTCAAAACCCCGTATGGAGAGATTCATTGCTCAAACCGGCGCAACTTACCCATTTCTTTATGCGGGTCCCCGGGGACGGGAATCTCTTCGCTCAGTTCTCTTCAACCTTGAAGGCCCTATGGCTTATCCCACCACCATGTATATCGACCGTAAAGGAAAGATAAGGAAAGTTGAAACCGGTTTCTCTGGCCCGGGCACAGGCCGGCACTATACTGACTTCTGTGATGAGACCCGAAAGTTTATCGAAAGTCTGCTGGAAGAAAAGCCGTAAGGATTTCCCTTTTCACCAACTCACCATCTCACCAACTCACCATCTCACCATCTCTCAATACGCCCATTTTACCCAGATGCTTCCCCAGGTGAAACCGCCTCCAAATGCTGCGAGGATGATGTTATCACCTTTCTTCAGCTTATTTTCCCATTCCCAGAGGCATAAAGGGATAGTTCCTCCGGTAGTGTTCCCGTAACGTTCAATATTGATCATGACCTGCTCTGTACCCACACCCATTCTCCTGGCAGTGGCATCAATGATCCTGAGGTTTGCCTGATGAGGAACAAGATAAGCAACATCCTGAGATTTAAGATTATTCTTCGCCATGATCTCGGCTGCCACATCGGCCATCTTGGTCACGGCAAATTTGAATACAGGCTGTCCTTCCTGGTAAACGAAATGTTCCCTGGCATCTATGGTTTCGTAAGAAGGCGGCCTGAGGGATCCGCCTGCTTTCATGTGCAGGTAGTTGCGCCCTGAGCCATCACTCTGCATAATGGAGTCCATGATGCCGACTTCCTCTTTGGTAGGTTCAAGAAGCAATGCACCTGCTGCATCCCCGAAAAGAACACAGGTCTCACGGCTCGTATAATCGGTGATCGACGACATTTTATCTGCGCCTATAACAATAGCTTTTTTTACAGAACCTGTTTCAATAAATTTTGTAGCAGTGACCAGTGCATATAGAAATCCTGAACAGGCTGCATTGATGTCATAACTGAATGCATTCTTTATTCCTGCTTTGTCTGATATAATATTCGCGGTAGCAGGGAAAATCATGTCGGGTGTAACAGTTGCACATACCACCATGCCAATATCCCCGGGATCAGTTCCGGTTTTATCAAGTAAAAGCTTTACAGCTTCGGCAGCCATATCGGATGTCCCAAGCCCTTCCCCCTTCTGAATATGACGTTCCCTGATGCCTGTACGGCTCATGATCCATTCATCAGAAGTATCAACCATCGACTCAAGTTCCTTATTGGTAAGAATATAAGGCGGAACCCAACCCTGTACCCCTGTAATCGCAGCTCTAAGTCTGGTCATTAAATCGCAATTAAATATTGTTTATCGTATATTGCTCAAGAGCGTGTTTTATCCTTGACGGCAGTTTTGCCTCGTGGATCTCCCTGGAAAGCAAGATCATATTCTTTATGGCAGTACTGTTGGAAATCCCGTGGCCCACAATCACATTCCCGTTAACCCCGAGTATTGGCGTACCCCCGTATATCTCATAATTGAAACGGTCAAGGTAAGAGTCTTTAATGTTCCGTTTTACAAGAACACGATACATCGCCTCAATCTGCTTGAGAACGATATTACCTACAAATCCATCACAAACAATAACATCCACATTATCCCTGAAAAGCTCCCTTCCTTCAACATTCCCGATGAAATTGTAATCTTTCGATTCTTTCATTAGCTGGAAGGCGGATTGGGTAGTAAGACTTCCCTTTTTTTCTTCGGATCCTATATTCAGAAGTCCGACTCTGGGGCTTTTCAGATGATATACATGCTCTGCAAATAAAGATCCAAGCAACCCAAACTGGTACATCACGTCAGGTTTTGCATCAGGATTAGTACCAACATCGATAAGAACAGATATTCCACCATTCTCCTTGGCAATGTAGGCAGGGGAACTCGGACGGATGATTCCCTGGATATTCCCAACACTGTAAATGGCACCGACAAGCATCGCTCCACTGCTTCCTGCACTTGCAAAGGAATCTATCTCCCCGTGCTTGAGCATACGGAACCCTGTGGAAATGCTTGAATTCGGCTTGCTTACAAGGGCTTTCGTCGGACTTTCATCCATTTCGATCAGATCGGGGGCATCAATGATATCAAAACCAGACAGATCTACTCTTTCTTCTGCTAGAAATGTAAGAATACTATCCTTGTCCCCGATCAAAACGATCTTGTCGGTGGAAGGTAACTCACGATGAGCCAAAATTGCACCATGCATTGTTGCATCCGGTGCAAAATCACCTCCCAAAACATCTAACCCGATCTTCATTAGTCAGATTTAAATTGAACAACTGATTAATTTGTCGGGGAATGATCCTGACCCCAGGATTATTCCGCAGCTGCTTTCTCAATAGCCTGCTTCCCACGGTAATAGCCGCATTCCGGACATACTCTGTGGTAAAGAACAGGTGCACCGCAATTTGAGCAGAGAGCAAAGGTAGGACTTTCTGCTTTATCATGCGTACGTCTTTTATCCCTGCGCTGATTTGAAATTTTTCGTTTAGGATGTGGCATAATCTTAAATTATTTAATTGTTATCGTTTTTCGCAATTCACATTCAACATTCTTCACTCGATTATTCGAGTATTCTATTATTCAATATTCAATATTCAATATTCGTTTTCCGTTTTTTGCTATTTGTTATTCTCTTTAAGTTTATTCAGCACTTCCCATCTCGGATCAGGATTGTGAGATTCTCTTAACTCCTCAAGTTTCTTCAGAACTTCAGGATTGCACAGGCTTTTTCCCCTGCTGTCGTCCCCGTGTACGGGATGGAACGGGAGCATCAGCCTTACCGACTCATAAAGAAACTGGCTGAAGTCATACTTCCCGTCAGATTCTTTTATGATCTGTACATCTTCACTCTCTTCTTCATAATGGTCACTCAGCTTTACAAGCAGATTCTGAAAACCATTTATTTCTTCGGTTAGAGGATCCCCGCAACGGTCACACACAAGAACCAGGGTTCCTGAAATATCAATCCTGAAGATCAGCAATTTCTCTTCTTTTTCAAGATCAACATGAACGCCGATGCGACTGTCACTTACATCTTCAATTTTATAATGTTCAAAGAACGAATCGTCCAGCCCGAAATCAAAACTATACGTTCCCGGTTTCAACCCACTGAACTGGATCTGGTATTTTTCCATCGTATACGCTTCTTTCGAAAAAGCCTGCAAAATTAAAAATTAATTTGGTCACTACCAAAACTTCAATTAGTCATATATTTGTTCCTGCATACATTAAAATCAAATCTTCACCGATATGTTCAATAAAATTATCACCCTGATGCTACCCTTGATGCCTAAGAAACTGGTATGGGTATTTTCGAAAAAATACATTGCAGGCGAAACTATTGATGATGCTATCAGGATCAGCAGGGAACTCAATGAATCCGGGATAAAGATCACCATTGACCTGCTGGGTGAATTCATCAATGACCTGGGTGAGGCTGCCGAAAACAAGGAAGCCTACCTGAAGATCATCGAACGAGTTCAGAAGGAAAAGATCGACGGGAATTACTCCCTCAAACCAACCAGCTTCGGCCTCCTTCTTGATAAGGAAATTTGTTTTAAATACATCCGCGAGATCGTCGCAAAAGCCGCTTCTTTTGGAAATTTCGTAAGGGTTGACATGGAAGATTCACCATGTACCGACCTGGAGATCGAGCTTTTCAGAAAGCTGAAAAAGGAGTTTCCCGGGAACGTCGGACTGGTGCTGCAGGCTTACATGAAACGAACCCTGAAAGACCTGAAGGACCTGCGGGATATCCATTCGGCAGGAACTCCGCTGAACTTCAGGTTGTGCAAAGGTATTTACGTGGAGCCCGAGGCTATTGCCTATAAAAAATACGAGGAAATCAATCAGCATTTTCTCGAAGACCTGGAATATATCTTTGCCAATGGGTATTATCCGGGTATCGCCACACACGACAAGCCCCTGGTAGAAGGAGCTTACAGGCTGATTGAAAAGTATAAGGTTCCTAAAGACCGTTATGAATTCCAGATGTTATACGGAGTGACTCCCGATCTGCGGAAGAGTATCGTCGACAAAGGCCATACCATGAGGGTTTATGTTCCCTTCGGAAAAGAATGGTTCGGTTATTCAACCCGCCGACTCAAAGAGAACCCCAAAATGGCCAGCACCATTATCAAGGCGTTGTTTGTAAGAGGATAAGGGAATAATCGGATAAGGGAATACTCGAATTTTGAATTGTGAATGATTTTGGATTCCCATTAATTCAACATTCTTAATTCGATTAATCGAGTATTCGATTATTCAATCTTTCTACCGGTTAATGGTAAAGGTATCAAACACGGTATAGGCCCCTGTACCGCCACGATAACTATTGACAGTTACGGTGCCCCCCGAGATATCGATAACACTGAAATAGTAGGTCACAGTGTCATTGTGCACATTCCATAATACTCTGATGGCGGGATCAACAGGGGTTGTCTCCGGTTTGGTTCCTGAGGTGCCATTAAGAAGCTGAACAACATTGTTCTTCCATGCGGGAGTCGGCGGCGTGGTCTGCGGGTTCGGCAGAACGCTGCTGTCGATGGTCTTGCGGGAATAAAGATGCGAATGTCCGCAGGCATACATATCAAACTTATTGGCATCAAGGAAAGACCAGAGCTCAGTATAGGACTTGTTTGCTGCGGATGGCTCTTCAGGGTCATTGGTGACATAATAATAGGGTGAATGGATGAAAAAGAATTTGTGTGTTGCCTTTGTTTGGGCCACTTGTGCTTTTAACCATGACATCTGTGTAGAATCGATGTTCCCCCCTTCGGTAGAGTCTTTGAAGCTGTGGGTGATGTAGTAGGCATCCAATACAGCGAAAAAGGAGTTTCCTCCGGGGGAAGTGAAGGAATAAGTCAGGTATTGGTAACCTGGGGGTCCGTTGCCAGGGTTCTCCGAAAACACTTGCTGGAAAGCCAACTGATTTCCTAGATGAAAACCGGAATCTGAACTCGATAAATACAGCTCATGATTGCCAAGAACCGTAAACAAGGAAATTCCATTCCCGGTCAGGGGTAAGAACAGGTCCTTCCATGCCTGGAAGGTATAAGAGTTATTGATATAGCCACTGTATGACATATCACCGCCGAACATCACAAAGGACGGCTTGGGCGATAAGGTGCCAATCTGTGCAATGATGGCGTTCAGCGCCGGGTAGTTCACCTGATCCGTCGTTGATTTACCGCGGCAGTCGGCCATGAAGACGAAACGAAGCGTTTCACCTGTTCCTGCCTGTTGCTCGGACTTGCTTTTGCAGCTGCCGCTCAGGATCACGACAATAACAAGGAGTGCCGTCATCGCTTTGATATTGAGATGGCTTTTCACGATCCGGAATGTGATCTTTAATGAATGTGTCATAGCTTTTCTCCTTTTTCCTTTAGAAAATTACTTTATGTTTGAATTTCAAAGATATTTTTAACTAGTATTGTTAAATCTATCACAAAACAAATGTATGAAAAAGAACATTCATTTAATTTCATTATTCTTTTGCATTGCTTTGCTCTACAGCTGCAAAAAACAAGAATATCTTCCGGTTTCAGCTCCGGCGATTTCATTACCAGCCGATCAATATGCTCATTCAGGAGCAATTAAGGAATGGTGGTGGCACGTTGGCACACTGACAAGTGCTGATAACCGAAGATTTGGCTTTGAAATAAATGCAACAGGAATGTCGGCTTATGCTTTCACGCAGATCGAAATTACTGATGTGAACAATCAATGCAATTATCAAAAAGTGAATGCAGTAATTCCTTGTCCAAGCAATTGGGCCCAATACGATCAGTCCAAACCCTGGCAGGTTCAATTATCTGGTTCAGCTTCAAGTCCGAATGATGGCGCCATATTGATGCAGGCCATTGGCGGCAACCCCCTCAACATGAAAGTTAATGCAAGCTTTGTGGATGCAGCAAGCAACACCCCTTGTCAGTTACTGCTTAACTTTTATCAACTTGGTGTCCCCCTGCTTGCTTTTGGCACCGGTTGCCAATTATTGGTAGATTCGAGTGGCACGACTCCCTTAACAAAGAACAATTACTATTATTCGCTGACCCATTTGCAGGCGAGCGGTACCATCACGATAGGAAACGAAGTAATTGAAGTGACAGGGATTACCTGGATGGATCACGAATATGGTGCATTCCCAGGTGGGACACCCGGAAAACCTGTAATCTGGTTGTTTCAGGACATTCAATTGAGTAATGGCCTGAGCTTATCTAATTTTACCAACTTTGGAGTAATACCAGTCGAAAATGTGCCTATGAAATCGCATGCAAGTATATTGTTACAGAATGGTAAAAGTATTTATGTTGAAACCACTACCACTCCAATGGGACCTGTTTTTATCAGTAGTAAGGGGGTTGTATATTACTTAAAATTCATCGTTGATGTTAGCAGTCCTGAATTAACTGCCACCTTTGAAATAAATAGTTTATATCCCGATCAACTGTTTAAAGACGGACAAGGTGCCGATGTTTATGAAGGGGTTGGCTCATGTCTTGCCAATTTTGGTAAAAAAGAAAATATTGTTTCAGGAACTGCATGGATCGAACAGAATTTAGGAAATTAGTTCTTACGTTAAAACACGCTCGTGCAGCCCAATCCTCGCCGGAAGCCGGCGGAAGGTGGTCAGATGATCCGTTTTATCTACTATCAACGGCTATAATTTACAATTTTCGCATGTGCTTTTTCCCCGGTAGCAAAGACTATTGTAATCGTATAAATACCGGCTGGATGGCCCTTCAGGTCGACTGTTTGACTGCCTGTTGCCACGGAGGAAATTTTTTCTGAAAACACTGGTTGTCCGCAGGGATTGCTAACGAGGATCTCAGCAGCTTGTTTCCCGGTATTCTCCCAGCTTACTGTAAAACGGCCATCCGGCGAAGGATTCGGATATATAAGGATATTGTGGTCAAGAGTGTTCTCATTCACCGATAATAAATTCTTAACGGTCACGCTTCCAAACCCGATGTTGAACTCGGCGTCAATGACAGTAAGCAAGTATGTCCCCGGGCATAAGTGGTCGATGGACTTGTTTTTGTAATATTTTTCTTTATCGCTGCCTGCAAGTTGCAGGAAATAATGGAATGGCGGGTCTGCCTGGTCACGGTTAAGGACCTCAATTTCGATTTTTCCCTGGCAATTTCCTGTTGTATCCTCACTGATCACCTTCATCTTTACATCAAGTAGTAACTTATAATCAAGTCCGTTTGATCCGGCGCTTACAAGGGTATTGTAAAGTACATTGGTTTTGCTCTCCCCGTCATCGTAATTCACTATATTCCGGGTGTCATTATCTGAGTAGTATACATAGTTATCCAGCATATTATGGTAAAAGGCATACCCATTTCCTGGCTTGGAAAGACTGTAGGCTGCTAAATTTACTGTTGCCCATTGGAGTTCAAGGTTCGTTGCAGAATCAGAGGTAAACATCGGGGCATTTATGTAATACCCATAATAAAGAGAATCGCTCCATGGTTCATATAGCAGGTTATAATTAACCGGAGTGGTCGGGATCATCTGGATACCGTATACCATCATAGGGTCACCTGGTTCACCGAATGCTACCAGCGAATTAATGCTTGTAGCATAAAGATTTCCTACCACTTTATAAAGATCGGTGTACAAGGCAGGGTAATGGGAATTTGGTCCGATTTGCCAGTACTTTTTTGCCGACCGGATCTCCGTAGATGCATAGAGGCGACCGGTATTTTCGAGATTATTATCCCCCAGCGCCTGGCCAAGGAGCATCATCCCATACCATGCATTTACCGACTCACTGGTACTTTCCTGGTTGTTCCCAACACCCGAAGCATCCGAAAGGCCCTGAGCCCAGCAATGACCATCATACCAATCTTTGTTCCGTTCTTTGACAAAATATCTGTCTGTGCCGGATGGATTTGCAATATCCCTGGCTAAAAGCAGGATTTTTTGCCTGTAGGTCTGGGCCCAGATGGAATCTCCTTTGGCAAGGGCTGCAGCCGCATAAAGAAAGTACCCGTAATGGAAGTGGTGATCAGTGTATACTGAGTTGCCGAAATCAGCGCCAACATTAGTCTGATCAATTAAGTTTACCAATCCCCCATAAACGGTATCATACCTGAAGGCGTTTTGCAGCCAGCCGGGCATAATTACCAGTGGCATGCCGTCAAGCCATCGGTTCATTTCTGTTTTCAGTGTATCACGAATGCTTTTAGACACAGAGTCAGCCTCCGGAAACCAGGTTTGTAACTCATCTCCGATCACGGCAAGCCGGGCCTTTTTGGCCAGTTGCTTTCCTCCAAAATACGTTGAGGTATTGATCTGGTTGAGGTATGCTGGCTGGAAAGCGGTGGCACCGGCAATCGTGTCCCGGTCACCTTTGAGAGTGGCGAGAAGCTCATGCCTGTATTTATCAATGGTATTATTTGCAAGGTTATGTACCGGCGATATCCACCCCGTAGTGATCAAAGGTTCCTGCATATTCCAGGTTGTTCCATAGATAGCTGTAAGCTGGCCCTTGATACACTGGTATTGTGTCAGAACTGTGTCTTTAGGTGTCGATGCGCTCAGAATATCAACGTGATGCGGAAGCGCCAACATTAAAAGGGAGTCGTTTGACGGGTTGTTGCTGGTCCACTGGAATTGCATGTCGGCGATGTCAGCACTACTGTCGATACTCGCAGAAAAAGTGCCACCGGTAGGGTAGAACTTGCAATAACTGTCAAGTACCTGGAGCTTTTGGGCCATGTTTTCAGTGTCATCGTACTGCGGATTTGAACCTGCTTTTGCCCTGGCTGCAAGATAAGCAGCACGGAGGTAACCGGTAAAGGTGTTTTGAAAGATCAAAGCTCCCTGAAAAGGAGATCCCTGGCCCATGTAATCGAAATATATGTTAACGGTAACTGAATCAGAAGCGTACAATACGTAATAGATGTAATTATCACCTCCGCCATCAGCCGCCATTTTAAGGATGAACCTGTTACTTCTGGCTGTAAGAGGGCCGGGGTTGGGAAGGTTTATGTAATTTATCCCATCAATGGAATAGGCATTTACTGTGCGTCCCTGTGAAGCAAAGTAAGGGGTCAACCCTGAATATTTCATTGTGACATACGGCATACCTTTGACAATGGGAGCTTCCATATAACCAGGCTGATTGTCGACACGCCGGTATTTCAGTGTAACCGACAACTCATCATACTTTTTGATGAAAGGCCTGAATGCGATTATATCCGGGGTAAGATTAGAATCCACCGCGCCAAAATACCAGTCAAAACCAGAGGAAAAAGTCACAGAGTTGGCTCCGGGAAATCCACCTGAATAAATCGATACCGCATAAGGCTGATATCCCATTCCTAATCTGTCACAAGCTTTTGAGTATGAGACATAGCCTGGTACAGGCATGGTGCCCAAACCAACAGCATAGGGATAGGTAAATACCGGCGAACAGCCCACCATGCTGTCAGGATAAACATCATTAATCATCCTTGAAAGGAACAGGCATTTGAACCAGGACGTAGTGGGATAAGGGTATTTGAGTGAGTCCAGGAGGTATGTTCGCGGATAACTGCAGGCTACTTTGGAAAATACCGAAGGAGGCGCAGTGGTGTCAAAGGGAGCTCCATATTGCCATGTCTGGGAATAGATTCCCGAAACGGAGCATGCAAATAGCAGAAATAAGGAAAACCTGAGAGTAAAATTTTTCATGACCGTGCAATTTTGATATAAAACAGACAAGTCAAATTACTGAAAAGTTGTCAGACTGAGAAAAAAATTACTTAAACGCTTTCTCCGGCATCCCGTCACCGCTGAGCTTTAAGCGGTCGAAATAAGACGGAACCGGCTTGCTGAGCAGACTGTCGACGTAGAGTTTTGCAAGATACTGTCCGAGCATAAAGCCCTGTCCCCTGAGGCCAAGGAACAGCCCCAGGTCCGGATCGATGATCATTCGGGGTTCAACATAATAACCTGCCCAAACAGCCTGGAATCCAACCGAGGAGAGCTCGGGGATCCAGTTAGTGAAAACTTCGGAAGCGATCTCCAGGAAATCCTCGGTATTTACCTTGATGTTTTTATCTGCTTCCTGCGGATCGATTGCCGGGGAGGCACAGCCGATGATCTGCCCGGTTTCGCCAAGCTGCTGTCCGTAAACAGCCGTAAATCCCTTGTATCTCCTGCGGTCGATAAGCATGGGTAAGGGACTGCCGTCTTTACCGAGCATAGGCATTCGCCTGGTAATGAAGGCCTGGTGTTTCACAGGATATAGCCCGGTATCTATGCCGAGACATTTTGCAAACCTGCCTCCTTCCGGACCGAGAGCATTGATGAAAACTTCGGCTTCATATTCAACATACTCCCTTTCATGGTTCATTACCAATACCTTGTAATGGCCGTCTTCTTTGCATACATCGACCAGGCGACAATCCTCCTCAACCTTTCCCCCTCGTTCTATCCCAATCCTCCTGATCAGGTCAATCACCCTTCCCGGGGTAGCCTGCCAGCAGTTCTTCGTGATCAGGGCAGCTGAATAATTCGTCATGGAGGAATTTAACCTCGGTGATATTTCTCTCTGAAAATCCTTAGGCTCAACCATCCTGGCGTCAGACCATGACATGGATGCCTCAAGTGCCCGGTACATCTGCTCGTCATGAGCAAATGTCACATATAAAATCGGCCTGAAATCAATATTATGGATCTTCTGCAGGTCTTTAAAGATCTCAAGGTTGTTGTTAGCGATATCGCTTAATTCAGGTACTGAAAAGTTCGGACGCCCTCCTGCTATATTCCTCCAGGAAGCTCCCCTGCCGTAATTCAGCAATACAGGTTCCATGCCCGCTTCAGCAAGATAACGAAACAGCGCACTTCCCCCGATCCCTCCTCCGGCAATCAGGGAAGCAACCTTTACTTTTCGTGTTTTTTTCCCGTTTATTTCAGTGATGACCTGTTCGTGAACGTTCCTGGGATAAAGCTCACCCATGGAAACCTGGTTGGAAAGAGGGCCCCGGGGTGTTGGTTCTCCCACAATACTTATTCCGGTTCCCGCCAATCGGGTTTTCAATCGTTTAATGCATCGTTTCCCTCGGCAGGCTCCCATACCAAGGCGGGTAGTATGTTTTACCTCATCAACTGAAATGAATTTTCGCTCACCTATCACATCCATGATCTCGTCAAGTGTCACATCATCGCAATGGCAAACATATACAGGTTCGTCCGACTCATGCTTGTGAGGCTTAAAATCTATTGGTTCCGGATAATTCTCTTTTACAATAAATCCCCTTACCCTAACAAGGTCGTCACCGTGAAGATCGGTTGCCTTCACCCTTGCGATATTTGTTTTGTTAGGTTTTCTGAGGATTTTTTCGACTATCCCCTCCCCTAACTTCATGCCATTATTATCGACCAGGAAACATTCTGACTTTTCCTGTGCTTCATATTCTATTGGTAGGAACAGCCAGTCTTTCTTGAAATTATATCCGAAAATAGCCAGTCCGGGACACTGGAAAACGCAGTCCATACAGCCCGTACATTTATTAAAATCTATTTCCGGAACGGTACTTGTAGATGACTTGGTGATAGCCCCGTTCGGGCATGAAAAAGCACAGGGATTACAGGCAAATCCATACAGGCAGTCGATCAGGACAAATCCTTTTTCATTTCTCCTTTCTGCGGATGGCATTGCAGCTTCCTCGATCACCCTGAGTGGATGTTGCTGTGAATCAATATACTCCTTTGATATGGAAAGGAATTTATCATAGTCGAAGCGTTCTCCCATTTCCTGCAGGATATCGTAAGCAACCTGCTGCCCTCTCAATACGGCACTTGTCCCCTCACCGATCCTTATGGCGTCGCCTGCCCCGAAACATTTTCTGCCAAAGATCTCATTCCCCTTGATCAGCAGCTGGTCGTCACAAACCAGTCCTGTACAAATGTTTATAGCATCTATGCCGTCGATCACCTTCTCGGTGCCCGGTACTGCCTTGAAGTTTTTACATTCTGCTACAACGGCTCCAACGATACCGTCATGAGCTTCATTCGGGATTGCCTTGAGCAGGATATGTGATGTTAGGATGGGGATGCCCAGCCTTCTGACACGGTTTGCCTGGACCGGAAAACCGCCTTCACCCGGCATGGCCTCGACAATAGCTTTAACCCTGGCCCCGGCCTGCATCAGCTGGTATGATGTAAGATACCCGATATTGCCGGCTCCTACAGTAAGGACATTCTTACCCAGCAGTGTCAACTCGTTGTTCATCATCTTCTGGACCACGGCGGCAGTGAAAACACCCGGCAGATCGTCGTTTTCGAAAGTAGGCATGAAAGGAACCGCCCCGGTTGCAACAATGAGGTACTCACTGTCAACATAATAGATCTCGTCGGTAAGAATATTCTTAACCGCAATCCGCCCTCCTTCAAGTATGTCCCATACCGTTGAATTCAGAAAAATTCCTTCATGATCCTCACCGGCCAGTGTGCGCGCAATATCGAAACCTCTCATGCCCCCGAATTTCTTCTCCTTTTCAAAGAAGAAAAACTGGTGGGTTTGCATCAGGAACTGTCCGCCTATCTTGTCATTATTGTCGATTACAATGGAATCGACCCTGTGCCTGTTCAGCTCTTCACGGGCTGCCAGTCCGGCCGGACCGGCCCCGATGATGGCAACATTCGTTTTGTAAACTTTGATGGGAGTATCTTTCTTCACATCCACGGGATCGGGTTCGTAACCGGATGGGATCTCCTGAACTTCATTTACCCCATCGACCCTGGTTATGCATATCCGTTTGATCTGTCCGTCGACAAGCATCTCGCAGGCTCCGCATTTACCAATACCGCATTCAAGGCTGCGTTCACGGTTTCTAAGACTATGGCTGTGGACAGGGAATCCTGCCTGGTGAAGTGCGGCTGCGATGGTAAATCCTTTTTCCCCTGTGATGGTCTTTCCTTCGAAAGTAAAACTGACTTTTCCCGGTTCGGGAATATCAAGAATGGGGTGTTTTGATATCTTATACATAAGAGAGAGCAGGTTAGTAAAACGAGTGCACAAAATTACAATTTTTTACCAGCGGGAGAATCTCCTGTTAGAATTTTCACAGGTGAAAATCAAAACCGATTGAGAGCAGGTTTTCCATTTTAAGTTGCCTGCTTACATCCTCATCATAAAAAAGTTTTGTCTGAAGGCTGGTCTTCAAAAACCTGTTGATCCTGTATGCAAACAAATTCTTCAGGCTAACATCCGGAGATACGTTGGCGGCCTTTACGAGAAGCAGGTCGAGGTTCCAATGCAGCCTGCTTCCCAGGGCCCTGTCGATCAGGAGGTGAAGACTTAATCCGTAATCAAAACAACTTCTTTTCCCCCGGGCCACTCCGTAAAATTGTTCAAGTCCTGTTTTCTCGAATATGCCGCGGTCATAAACGTAGGTAAGTTTGGCTGAACTGACACCAATATCGAGTATACCGGTTTTAGGCAAAATGAATCCAAATCCGCAGGAAAAAGTACAAATAAGAGGCGTCAGGAAAGAAGAACTCAGGGTCCTTAGCTGTGAGCCATCCTGTGCGGTCGCAATATCCCAGGCATTGAATATCCTGGTTTTCAGAATTGAAGATGCCATGAACTGCAGGAAGCCTGAAGCGTCGTAAGAAAGTCTTGTTATCAGGGTATTCTCATCAGTCTGAAATTTGCTTATGCTGTCGATATAATAAAGCAGCCCCAGGTCATGAGTGAGGTCATGTGAAAGATGAAAGCGCCTGGATGAGAAAGTGAATTTATATTTTAGCGTCTGATAAAAAGCAAGTTGCAAGGCCGATCTGTCCTTAGTTTCATTGACAGAAGAATATCCTGTGACGGCGACGCTGTACGAAAGCTCATTATTCAGGCTGTACCGGCCACTGAGGCGCGGCAGATGCGGTTTGAAGACAAGGGAATGCAGGGCAGGATCCCAGCTTAAGTCCTGTGCAGCCAACCGGGTGAAGAGCATTATTGAAAGCAATAAAACCGGGAAGACCCGGTTCAACCCTTGTTTCATTAGATTTGATCTTAATCATGGCAACCCGAAGATCAGCGAATGCCCGTATTTGTTCGTATCATATCACCCGACACACCCCAGAAATTCATGATGTCCATACATACAAAGATGAAATTGACTTTACCGGTCCTGCCGGCGTTAGAACTCATTGCCGATGCTGCAATAGCAAAACTTGCTTCATTGATCCTGCCCATAAATTTTGCCCAGAAAATCACGCAGGTATAATCGTATAATGCCGGATCAAGCTTTACCTTTTCCCCTATGGGATATATGCTTTTCCTGAGCTTTTCAAAATGTGTCAGGGAATCGATCCTTAAGGCCAGTCCTGGCCTGAGATTGCCTGCAAATTCAGTTTCAACACCTGAACAAAATGCCGAGTCCTGGGTAATGATCCTGTACCCTGAAGAATTGAAAAACAATGAACGCCCCGGAAGGCCGGTGTTCCGGAACCAGTCGACAAGTGCCGAGGAATCCCTGAAGACGCAAAGGCAGGAATCATATCCGCGGGAATAACCGTTAATCGATTTTCTCACCGATTCCAGGCTTTCGATTTGCGGCTTGCTTACACCGTACTTTTTCATCAGGGCCTGTTTGCAGGAAGTGAGTACAATGAAGACTGCTGCAATTAATAAGGTTTGTTTGCTGATCATTGACTTGCTTTTTACAAGGTTCCCGCAGATCATGGGATCCGCGGGAACCCGGATATGAATTAAAATGTAAATTTTACAGTGTAGGTGCGTGCAGCGGCATCGAATTCCACCGGATATGAGCCGGGCTTTATGGTGATCTGGCGATCTGAGCCGAGTTGTTTTGTCACAGCATCCGAAAATGTGTGGGGGTCTTCGATCGTGAGGGTTTCGTTCTTAAAATACGGAAGTGCAAATCCGTTCTCGTACTTCAGCAGATCCTCCTGGGTGACTGATAACTCAAGTTGTCCGGCTGCATTGATCCTTGCCTGTACCGGGCATAAGCCGGCTCCGTATGGTTTTGATAATCCGGCTTCAAAATCCAGGCAGATGCCGAAGCCTGACTGGCACTGCATCTTGGGGCGGTGGAAGTTGATCGTAATCTTGATCCATACAGCATAAGCAGCTGCAGCTGCGGGGTTTGCGTTAAGAGTGTTTGATTTTCCGGACTGTACAGCTCCGGTCAGCATGATAATGCTTAAAAAACAGATGGTAATAATTTTTTTCATGGCTTTCAGGTTATATTTTGTTTTCCCTCTCTTTCTGCGGGGAGGAGTTCCGCCGGTCTGTATGTATGGGAAGGCCGGTTCCCGATCCAAATAATCCTGTTTGTATTTTCCAGCTCTATCTGTCAGCTTGTATCCACCCTGACCTCCTTTCTTTTCTTACACTTAATCCGCCAAGAAGCCAAAAGTGATATGCTTTTTAAAAAAAAATATTTAATACAATAAGAATCATTATTTTAGGCTAAACGCTTGGAAATTATCTAAAAAATTTTTAGTATCTTTGCAGCCGGTTTTGAATCAGGATAAAAAAATCAACTGAAAACATGGAAAAAACAAAAGTTCTTTTTGTTACACAGGAAATCACGCCATACCTCAAAGACAGCCATATGGGAATGATCGGGCGTTATCTTCCTCAGGGTATCCAGGAGAAGGGAAGAGAGA